>ERZ780208.877-NODE-877-length-27275-cov-3.847392_pt1 | contig 27275 bp, 20 predicted proteins | sample MGYA00511167_ERZ780208 | MGnify/ENA primary metagenome ERZ780208 (study PRJEB29588, sample SAMEA2159202) | human gut metagenome | biome: human gut; feature: human-associated habitat; material: faeces | place: Denmark | collected 2008/2010 ...
AAAATTCCCAAGATTCAAGTCCAGAAAGAGATCCATGCCGAAGTTCTATCAGGACAACGTTAAGATACAATTCAGTAATACCCACGTTAAATTTGAAGGCTTTTCTTCCAGCAGGAAGGCAAATAAGCAAAAAAGGAATTGGGTAAGACTTGCAGAACATGGACGTATTCCGACAGATGCTAAATATAGGAATCCGAGAATATCCTTTGATGGATTGAACTGGTGGATCAGTGTATGTGTGGAATTTCCTGATTGCAAGGAAACGCTGAATGAGGATGGAGTCGGCATAGACTTAGGAATCAAAGACTTAGCTGTCTGCTCTGATGCTGTTAAGTATAAGAACATCAATAAGAGTCAGAAAGTAAAGAAATTAGAAAAACAAAAACGCAGATTACAGCGTAGTATCTCTCGTTCTTACGAGAAAAATAAGAAAGGAGAAAGTTACTGTAAAACAAATAATGTAATCAAAAAGGAAAAACTTTTATTAAAACGAAATCACAGATTAACAAACATCCGTAAAAACTATTTGAATCAGACCATATCGGAGATCGTAAATCGAAAGCCAAGATTTATATGTATTGAAGATTTGAATGTCAGAGGAATGATGAAAAATAGACATTTATCCAAAGCAGTTCAGGAACAGGGATTTTTTGGGTTTAGAAAACAGCTTGAAAACAAATGCAGTGATAAAGGGATCCAGCTTATTGTGGCGGATCGGTTTTATCCATCCTCAAAGCTTTGCAGCTGTTGTGGAAACATCAAAAAAGATTTGAAATTATCTGACAGAGTTTATAGATGTGAGTGTGGGAATAGGATTGACAGAGATTTCCAGGCATCTATAAATCTCAAGGCTTATGGAGAACAATTTGCAAGCTAACACTGAAACGTTAATGCAAATATGTACGGATACGTTAGTCCGGAATTTACGCCTATGGAGAGTACAAGAACTTGTGAGTAGATAGATATTTATATCGTCAAAAGCATACTCGTTGAAGTAGGAATGAAACATAGAAGTTTATAACTTTTTATAAGTTTTCAGTAACGGGTTTCACGATGACTCAGCAATCAGATCATTTCTCCCGCCATGCAGGCTTTGAACTGCTGCGGATTATTTCCATGATGATGATCGTACTCATGCACGGGATCGGTCACGGCGGTCTGGGAACAACCGCTGCTCCCGGAACGTTTCCCTATTTTATTTACTGGCTCCTGTTCATGCTCGGACGTGTCTCTACAAATTGCTTTGTCATGCTGACCGGCTATTTTATGTGGCAGTCCAAAACGAAAGCATCCCGCCTGTTTCGAATCGAAATGCAGGTGCTGTTTTATTCTCTGCTGACCTTTGTGATCGGGCTGTTTGTCAATTCTGTCTCTCTATCTGCCGGCACTCTGCTGCGTGCTGTTTTTCCGACCACCTCCTGTGTATACTGGTTTTGCTCCTGCTATTTCATATTGTATCTTGCGATCCCGCTGTTAAATAAAATAATCGCTTCCCTCACGAGGGCGCAGCACCGTTTTATGCTGATCGTGCTCTTTCTCCTATTCAGCCTATGGTCGACCGTCTGCTTCTGGTCCGACATGTCGCGGGTGGAAAACGGCTACAGCTATGTATGGTTTTTCGTTCTTTATTTTACGGCAGCATACCTTTCCATCTATCAGGTACGGATGTCCTCTGCCCTCTGCCTGAGCCTCTATTTCGTCTTTTCCCTGCTCTCTGTTCTGGTGCGGATCTCTGCCTCCGGGATCGAAGCACGGATGGGACTGGAAGGAATGCTCGACACACTCGGCGGATACCAGTCTCCGACCGTGTTTTTCGCATCCGTTTGCTTCTTTTTGTTCTTCCAGAATCTCAAAATTCAGGGCAATCGCCCGAAAAAAATCATCCTTGCGATCGCCCCGCTTTCTTTTGGCGTATATTTGCTGCATGACAGCGATTTTACCCGCGCATTTCTCTGGGAAAAAATCGCGCTTTCCCGTTTTGGAAGCCTGCCTGCGTCCCTTGGCTACCTGGCTATCGCAACCGTTTGCATCACCTGTGCAGGGTATCTTGTCGATACGCTGTATCAGAAAATTTACCGGGTGGTCTTTCGGAAAAAAGCGGAAGGGAAGGTGGATGAGATCACAGCACGGATTTATCGGAGCATCAGAAAAGGCGAGTGAAGCTTTTCACTCGCCCTTATTCATGACAATAGAATGCCCGCTCTACTTCTCAATCAGGCTCACATAAATTTCCTGCAGACGCTTTGTTTCTTCCACAATATCGTAGCCCGCGCTGCGTACAACGCTGCGTCCCTCTGCTCTGTCCCTGTCAGCCGTTCCCAGCCTGATCAGTTCCTTTGCCCAGACCTCATCCGACTGCTCCAGGCTCAGCCGAACCGCCCTGTCTGAAAGGATGATTTCATCCGTAATCGTATCCGAGAACACACACGGCAATCCGGATGCCTGCGCTTCAATTCCGACAACCGGCAATCCCTCAAATAAAGACGGCATCAGGAAAACATCCATCGCCTGATACCAGATCGAGGTATCCTTTTGCACGCCGAGAAACGAAACGCTGTCATAAATTCCAAGCCGTTTTGCCTTTTCTTCCATGGCAGCCTGCAGCTCGCCTTCTCCTGCCAGCAACAGATGGCTGTTCGGATATATTTTTTTCAGACAGGCAAACTGTTCCAGCATCCGGGTATGATTTTTCTGTACCATAAACCGCGCCACAGAACCGACCACCAGCTTATCCTCCAGCTGATATTCCCGGCGAAGTCTGGTGCGTATCTCGCTGCGGTAGCCAAACCGCTCCAGATCGATGGCATTATGGATGAGTACACCGCTCTCGTTCCATCGTTTTTCACCGAAATAATAGATTCCGGCTTCTCTCCCGCATGCAAAATAATCCGTCGCTGCTCCCGGAATCATCGCCTTACAAACCAACTTGACCGGCAGTTTCAGTCCATGCGGCAGATGCGTATTATGCGCATGGGCAATTCGAACCGGAAATCCCGCCTTTTTTGCTCCGTTTAACGCATAAAATTCCATCGCCTCGTTATGGGCATGCAGCACCTTAATTTCTTTTTCCCGGTCAAGAAGTGTCTTCATATAGCGCAGATATTCCGGATACTTTAAGGGGCTCAGTCCCGGTCCCATAAAAATACGACCGCCCAGAGAACGCACCTCATCATCAAAAAATCCCGGTTTTTCTTTATTTACCAGAAAGTCAAACTGAAACTGATCCCGATCCAGATGCCGGTAATAATTCATCAGCATCGTTTCGATTCCGCCGCGATCCATATTGCTCACAGACTGCAAAATTCTGATCATCTTTTCCGCTCATTTCTGCGCACGCTTTTTTGCGCATGTCGAGTTTGTGTCAAGTGCGCGCAGACACAAATCTCGCGATTGAAAAATTTTATTTTTCAATCTTTTCCTGTCCTTTCCGTCCCTACTTATTATGCAATCAACGGAAACCACTTTCCCTGCAGCTTCCACAGTCCATACTCCGAGGTCATCAGCGCCCGGTGCGCTGTCCGGACTGCAAACGGCGCATGTTTTGCTTCATAATCTCCCGCATTTTTTTGGTAAAGCAGACAGCAACACGCAAATACGCCCTGTTTTTCTTCTTCCGTAAGCCCTGCCACACACACATAACAGTAATTCGACAACTGCAGCGTCAGATTTCGATAAAACAGTTCGTCCCACGGCTGCTTGATCCTTCTGTGCTGCTCCAACAGCTCTTCCACGATCCAGTATGCCTGCACCGCCTTTTTCGTCCCCTGCGAGGTAAACGTAATTCCGTTTGCATTTCTCCGCCATGCATAGACCACCTGCGAAATGGAAGCAATCTTTTCAGCCGCCGGAAAAATCAGAAAATGGATGACCGCATCCTCAAAGCAGGTATATCCTGCCGGAAACCGGATCTCATCAAACAGGCTCCGACGATACAGCTTCGCCCACGGAGTCCCCGGCAAATCCAGACAGTCATATGCCGTGCGTTTTTCATAAATATGTTCTGCAAACCGCTGTGCTGCCCCAAATTTCCCGTCTCCATCCAGATACTGCCAGCCGCCCTGCACGATATCCGCACCGGTCTGCTGCGCTTTCTGCAAAAGCGCCGAAATCGCTCCCGGCAACAGTACATCGTCACAATCCACAAACAGAAGATATTCTCCTTTTGCCTGCAAAATTCCGGCATTGCGTGCCTTCGCTGCGCTTCCACCGGTTTCTTTCGTCAGCTCAACCCTTCTGACTTCTCCCCAGTTTGCATATTCCTCCAGGATATCGCCGCTGCTGTCTGTAGAATTGTCGTTGACTGCAATAATTTCCACTGTATTGCCGCACTCCTGCGCCAGAATGCTGTTCAGACACTGCCTTAAATCCTTCTCCCCGTTATGTACCGGAACGATGACGGAAACAAGGACTTCTGTCTGCCCAAAGGGCTGCAGCGCCTGCCAGCCATCTGTATCCGCTGCCGGTCTGAGATAGCATTTTTTCGCCGCCTCTGCCGCCTGCAAAAGCGCATTCTCGCTCATCTGTTCTTTTTTTAAGCATCCAAGCAGACCGACGGCAGCCCGTCCGACCATTCTTCCGCCCCACGCGCCGACTGCAGCGGCGCAGCGGTTTTTCGTCCAGTCATAAATGAACTGATAAGCTCTCTGATTCCGCAGCATGTTTTTTATTCCTTTCCTTCAACCTTGCAATCGCTTCAAACGTCCGCCGGCAGTTATTTCCGTCATGCAGCGGGAAAAACCGCTCTGTACGCTGCACGTATTCTGTCTGCATCTCCATGCCGTTTTCAAAGCTCTCCGTCAGGGCCTCCAGCAGCGCTTCCTGTGTCGTACATACCGGTCCAAACCCGTCCCTTCGGAAATCGAAATATCCCTTCTGATAATGATATTTACGAAACTCCTCTTCGTCAAACTGATAATACACAACAGGCTTACGCAAAAACGCCACATCAAAAAAGACACTGGAATAATCCGTCACCAGGAGTGCACAGTCCATCAGAAGCTTCTGCACATCATGGGTCTCCTTCGACACGATTGTGATCCGGTCCGAGCCCGATTTAAATCTCCGGCTGTCCTTCTGCATTTCAATATGGGGATAAAAAACGAGCCGATAATCCTGCTGTTCCAAAAGCTGCTCCAGTTCCTTACAGCAGAGCAAAGACTGGAAGTGCTCATAATACGCTGTGTTTCGAAACGCCTCCCCTGTCGGGTAATGGGAGCCGCGCCAGGTCGGCATAACAAGAATCATCTTCTCTTTACGCTCTGCCCGGATCAAATTATCAAACCGCGCCAGCCCGACATACTGCGGCACATGTTCCGGATATCCAAACGTATCGCGAATGTATTCATATTCCGGCTTCGCTCCGCAGACAAACAGATCCATATACATATTTTTACGGTGCAGCCATTCCATTTCATCCTTGATGATGCCATGCTGCAAAAAAACCTGTTTTCCCCTCGCCCGGATTCCTTTTCCCGCAAGATGATAAAATAAAATCAGATCCGGCGCACAGGGCTGTACATGCGTACCGATCAGAAAATCCGCGCAATAATACGCCAGATAATGAGAAAAGCTCCCTCTCGGAACCATTCCTCCCAACGCCTCGATTTTCGCCCGGTCAGCACTGTCTGTCTCGATCACATAACGCGCATTGATTTCCGGATGCTCTTCTTTTAAATACCGGTAAAACCAGTAACCATTATCCCGCGCATCGTTTCCGCGCTCACATACCAGCCACAGCTCCCGATATTTGGCACTGCAGCACCTGCAGACCGCACCGAACAGCTTAAAAAAGGCCATCAGGCATAGTTCCTTCAGATAACACAGCGCTCTTACAACTTTTCTCATGTTCCCTCTCATCCTTTTTCCGGTTTGCCTGTCAACGGTGTCTCTGACTGGAAAGCCAAATAACCGTCCTATACTGATGAAGCTTTAATAAAAGCAGCTTAATCCGGTCATTTCTGCTGTGAAAGCTCTTTACTGCAGTATTTTTTATTGCGTTTTCCACCCGCGGCAGCTTCACCGTTTTTTGCAGCCAAGCTGTCCGCTCTTTGGCAGACAAAGGACCGCTGCAGACATTTTTAATGCCGAGCTGCAAATCCCGCACCGTACAGTAACAGGCTTTCTTTCGGTGCATTTCGCTGTCCTGCAGCCCCCAGTCCTCTACCACGCTCCAGACCGCATCGCTTAAATAAAAATTGTCCTGCAGCCGCTCCGGATGCCAAGAGTTGGAAAGTGACGCGCTGCGCGCAACCGTATAATGATACAGAGGCTTTTGGATCGCTACCAGGCAGGACGGATTCTGCCGCATAAACGCTACATAAAACAGACCATCCTCCCCGAGTGTCCGCTCCGGGAATCTCAGATGGGCTGCCTCAATACACGCCCTGCGCAGCATTTTCGTGGCAACCAGATAGTAGGATGCCAGCACATCAAAATGCTCCTGAAACGGTTTTCCCCGATATACGCCGCAAAGCGCAGGACCATCGATCAACGTCTTCACACAGTTGCCGTTCTTATCGCAATAATCATTGTAAATTCCAAACATCACGATATCTGCGTTTTCCTTTTTTGCAGCCTCATATAACACCTGCGCCATGTCAGACTCCACCCAGTCGTCCGGGTCCAGAAAACAGACATATTCGCCCCGCGCTGCATCCAGCGCTGCATTCCGCGCCTTTGCCACACCTTTGTTGGGCTGATCGATGATCCGAAACCGCGGATCCTCTGACGCAGCGCTCTTACAGATCGCAAGGCTGTTGTCCCTGGAACCGTCATTGACGAAAATCGCCTCGAACCCGGGCATTGTCTGCGCTTTCAGACATTGGATGACCCGAGGCAGATAACGCTCCATATTGTAAACCGGAATCACAAAGGAAATCCCTGGTGTCTTCATTTGGTTTTCTCCTCCTCTTTATCCCTCCTGCATCATGCTTCGGATCTGTTCCTGCATTTCCGCCCTGCTTTTGGGCTTCCAGATCTCCTTCTTGGGCGGCTGATGCCGTTTTTCAGCATAAGAAAGCACAATAATCCGAAGCGCCATCGTGCTCCAGAAATAAAATGCCGTATTATCCGTCAGATAAGTGATCGTCATATATCCAAGATCCGCCATGTACAAAAGCGCCGTGTTGTTATCCGCATACTTCGTCCAGAAAATCGGACCTATCACATACTGGATGCCGGACCACAATATAAAGCCCGGGAAACCCATTTCCACAAATACTTTCAAAATATCATTGTGAAATGGATAGGGATGGTTGATCAGACCGGAGCTGTACCAGTTTGCAACGATCGAATCCACATATTCAAAACCGTGTCCCATATAGCCGATGGAAAAATCATAATGCTCTCCGACAAGCTGCCACAAATAATCACGCCCCATCATGTCGATTCCGACCATATTCATAATCTTTGACACTTCTCCCGTCCGAACCCCGTAAACATACAGGAAAAAGAACGCAACCCACAAAAGACCCTGTAGGATCAGAAAGGGCTTTAAAAACTTTTTATTTTTCAAAAAAAACGAATGCACAACGAAAAGAACGACTGCCGGAATGGCGATCCGCTTCATTCCGACCAGAAAGAAAAAGGTACACAGTAAGATCATCCGCCAGCGCTTTTTTCTTTCCCTGCGTGTATCTTTCGGTGCAAACACCACATAATAGAGCACAAGCTGTCCGAATACAAACGTCAGGTCATGAATTTCCAGATTTCTTGCATAGCCCTCCGCATCACCGAAGGTCACCAGACAGGTGATCAGGGACTGTATACTCGCTGCAATACCAAAGGATGGAATCTCCAATACCATGATCGCCCCGTTTGCCAGGCACATGGCGACCGCAAACAGATCCACTGCTTCTGCACCAAACAAATACACACCGGAAAGTGCCGTCAAAATCGCAATGCTCTGGAAGATCACCTTGGAACAGCCCCGGATCATGGAGGAGAGATTCATAAAATTCAAAATCCAGATCACCATGGACCACAAAAGCAGAGCTGTGATCAGGGACATGTAAAACAGCGTAGGTCCTTTCAGCTGTTTGAAGCGTTTCAGATCCGGAAAAATGATCGCATATGCTATAGTCATACAAATGATACCAACTGTGATCGCCTTCGGCAGACCGCCAAGCATATTGTTTAACGTTTTCCATTCTCCCAGACCTGCGGCTGTCAACAGAAAAATAAAGCAGAGCCGCAGCCCCTTCTGGATAACCGGATTGTTCTGATCCAAAAAGGGGCGTGGCTTTTGTTTCACTGTGTAGTCTTTTTTTACGATAATTTCAGATAAAGTACGCAACCGCAAACTCCTTATCAGTCTGTCATCTCATGGAACGCATTTTCAGCCATCTGCACAATTCTTTCCATAGACCTTTATATTCCTCTAAGTTTGTTAAAACATTCACCAGGAGATAGAGTGCCGCAATCCACAGGGAATTTAATACTGCAATTCCCGCAACATAAAAGTAATTGACCGCCCTGCAGCCGTCCAGCCCGAGTATCCATAACACGACTGCTGCAACTGCCGCATTGACTGCGACCTTTTTTATGCTCCGTTTTGCATTTCCCGGACGGACATTACCGAACATGTACCGGGAAAGCGCTATGGTCCGATAGGTAAGTGCAGCCAGGGTTCCTATCAGACAGCCTGCAATTCCGATCCGCCAGGTTAAGATCAGTGAGACCAGGATATTGATGACCATTTCCCGGACAGCCTGTCCTTTCGTGTCATCAAATTTTCCGGCGATGGATTGCAGCTGGATCAGCGGCATTTCCACACAGGACAGGATCGACCATGCCGCAAACAAAAGCAGCATCTTCTTGCTGTCATAGATCGACGCATCCGCTATTCCGCTGGTATACAGACGGATGATGGGCATCAAAAATGCCGTGATCACCGTATAGACCCAGAACACAAACATATAATACAGGGATTCATACCATTCAAACGCCCGTTCAAACTGCTCTCGGCTGCTATGATACAACTGTCCGAAGCGGAACGTCACTCCATTGGAAAACGCTGTGATCAACTGTTGGAAATTTGCAAAAAACAGCGAAAATACCGCATATACGCTGGCATAATTCATTCCGCACATAAAGGAAATAATAACCGTATCCGTATTGGAAAATAAGCAGGAAGAAATCTGATGGATCAGAACAGAGTTTTTCTGGGCCAGAGCACTGTGATCCGGCTCTGCCTTCCAGTCAATCCACTGGTAATGCTTCCGCACATAAAAGATGATAAAAACAACCTGAACGATCGAAGGTACACAGTAGGTGGCCTGGATCAGAAGCAAATTATCAGAAATCATCAGAAAAATCAGCTTTAACAGATTGGAAATGACCATTGTGACCATCGCCAGGGAAGTCACAACATATTTCTTTCCCTCTACCTCAAGAAATGCATTGTACTTTCCCCGCAGCGAAAACAGTACGATTCCAGGCACACCATACAGCAGGATGATGCAGCAGACCGTAAAATAATCCAGCTCCGTTTTTATAATCAGCGGATATAACAGCGCAAATCCAACTGTAATCGCAGTATATGCCACGCTCGTCTTCAGGTAAAACCTGCGTGTTGCAGACAAAATCCCATTGATGCTCCCGGTATCGCCCTTTGCTACAGGTCCATACAGGGAATACTGTGCCGAGAGTCCAACCCCCGCCTCCAGAAGGGACAGATATGCAAAAATATTTTTTATGGTGCTGTTGAGTCCATTTACCTCTGAGCCAAAATTAACCAGATACAGTCTGGGAAGTACCAGACCAAACACCGCAATGACAACCTGATATCCAATTGCCGTTATAATATTCAGGATTACCCGTTTATTTTTTTCACTGCTTGTCGTTGTTTCCGCTCCGCTCATCGCACCATCGTTTTCCTTTCCTCTTTCCTGTCTGTTACGCCGGAAGACCGATTTTCCTGAAAATGTCATCCAGTCGACAAAGCCTGATCAGCTTTCCGAACAGCCAGGGCAGTGCAATCGCACTTACCATACAGGCTGCAACCGTTGCCACAGCAGAAAAATGCAGCTTCTCATACAGAAGCATCCCCAGCAGGGCACAGCAAAACGGCTGATGATACAGATAGTACCGCATCGTATTTCTGCCAAACTGCGCAAGGCGTCCCAGGTACCGGTTCCACAGAATACATACCGCCAAAATTCCCAGGCAGATGCCGACCGTAATCGCATTATCCACATAGGACATCCCTAGATTTATATAAGGATTGTCATAAATCTCTACCGGCAAAAAGCAAATTTCCAGCACCAGCGCTGCGAAACTGCACGCTCCCACTGCTGCCAGAATTCCAGCCTTCTTTTCCACCTTTTCCCGTACAAGCAGCGTCCCGAGCAGGAAAAAGAGATATTTCTGGAAAAATCCCTTGAAAACCCATATCCAATCCCTGCAAAACAACGTATAAAATGCCGGCAGTGACAGAATCAGAAGTATTGCTGCCCTTCTGGCATACTTCTCTGAAAGAAACTTATCCTTCAAAAAAGTGACTGTTGTAAATAAAAACAGGGTCTGCAGATACCAAAGATGAAAGCTGTAAGGATTTTCATTTTTCAGCATCGCAGCCAGGTATTTTGCCGGGGGAATTTTCTGATAGGCAGTATTTTCCAAAAGCGCCCTGCACGGTGCTAAAAGCTGCGCAGCGACAAATATCACATAAATCAGGACGGAATAGGAAAACCACGGCAACAAAAGAGCTTTTGCTTTTTTTCCCAAATAACGCCACTCCGTCAGGGTTTTATTTTTTTCAAGCGTCAGGGCGTACCCAAAACCGGAGAGCAGAAACAGCAGCGAGACGTGGAACCGATACACCAGCACATAGGAAAAATCGCACCACGCATAGGCTGCCCGCATACTCTCCCGAAAGGTATGACCATAGATAACCAGGAGCACCGCAATACCCCTGGCTGCATCAACATAATGAAAACGTCTATCCTTCACGTTTCCTCCTCTGTCTTATCCTTTTTTTCTTTCTCCATCTGCTTCCATTTTTTCTGTGAAAGGCGCAGCAGCTCTCGGATTTCATAAGTATCTGTTTCTTCTGTCGTTGCCCACGCCGCCGTATAGCGGATCGGATATTCCGGATTTAAGCTGTTATATTCCTCTACCTGATTGTCCAGGATCCGGATCATGGCTGCTGCCTTTTTGCTGCTGCACTCTTCAAAAAATACAACAAAGCGGCCAACTCCATTATATCCTCTCATGCCTTCCGTATCTCCCATCAGCTGTACCAGTCCGGCGAAATCCTTTAACACGCCATCGCCTACGGTATATCCGAACCGCTTTGTCAGTTCGGACAGATTATCCAGACTCAAAGTAAAGCAGGTGAAAGCTTCCGGCAGAACCTTTCCCGCCATTTCTCCAATATAAATATTTAACTTTTCCCGGTTCGGCAGCCCTGTCTTCTTGTCGACATACAACAGATAGTCCACGATATCCGACATTCGTCCCAAAAGGACTGCTCCGCAGCAGCCGATCACGAAAAACAATACCAGCGCGAGCATAATATAGAGCTTGATATTGATCGAAGGCGCTACGCGGACAGAGCTGACCATTTTCAGATAATCCGCACTGATATACAGATTCAATTCCTTACTGCTGGTATTGACGATTTCGTAATATTCCTGGAGCTCGTTCTCATAATCATTGATCATCTGCTCCATCTTTGCATGCTCTTCCTCTGTTCCGCCAAAGGACACGTTCTGAAAAGCCGTCAGGGTCTCTTCCAAAAACTGACGGTCTATCTTGTCTGCCGCGATGGTCTTATCAATTCCGACCAGCTCAAGGATTAGGTTATCGTAGGTTGTGATCGCCTTTTCACCGGCTCCTGCATCCTCGATGGTTCCCAGAATATAATTAGACGAAACATTGTCTCCGCCCTCTGTAAAATAGCTCTTCAGAATTCCGGCATTCTTTTCCACATAGGAAGCGATCAGCCTTTCGATCTCGCTGCGCTGCTGTGCTCCAACCGCTTCACTGTTCTGGGAATCTGCAATGCTGTTTGCAATAAATTCCTGCAGGATCTTACCATCCCGTATCTGCGGTCCATCCAGAACATATGCATACAGCTTCGGGATCTCATATTTTTTCAGTTCAGAATAAATCGCACAGAGATCTTTGTACGTATAGCCTGTCTGGGAGGATCTGAAGTTCGGGTAGCTTTCCCGCTTTGCCAGCAGGAAATCATGCATATCGTTGGTATCGTTTTCGAGGATACGGACACATTCATAATAATCATAACCGTTATCCAGAAGATTCCTGGACGGATTCAGGGACAGCTTCTGCTCCACATATTTTTCCGTATAATAGGTACAGTAGCTCTGCATGATCGCATCCAGCATATTGCGTGCATAGCTGCCGCCCAGCTTTCCATCCACCACCAGACTCACCTTATAAGTATCCGGAAAATAGGTGACTTCTTCTCCCTTTTCGATCAGTGCATCGTTGATCTTCTCCTGTTCCTCTGAAATAATCGGTGTAACGCTGCAGTTCGATCGTACTGTCGTCAGTCTTCCGGATGCTCCAAGAGAATCCATCGCCTGTGCAATTACGGTAGAGGAATAGATTTCATTCACATCCAGATCAGAACCGTCCGGGGCATAGCCGTCCTTTATGCCGTCATTTGTGTACTTCAAAACAACAGATGCTGTATATTGCTGCTTTCCCTGCGCATACAGGTAAATCATTGCCGCCCCTGCCATCGTCAGCAAAAAAATCAGCATACTGAAACGTTTCAGATATCGCAAAATCTCAAACTTTTTCACTTTTCTTTATGCCCTTTCTGTTCTTCCTGACTTTCCTCAGAGAATTCAAGCCCACCATAAACGCCAGAACTGCTGCAGCTTTCATCCCTGTCTTTTTTACGTTAATTCGTTGAGCAAAGGACGCATTATTATAAGTAAAAGAGACATAGTTCTGTGACTTGTATCTGATATATGCCTTATCCAATATAAACAGCTGATCCGAAATCTCATTGATTCCGCTTTCCAGCTTGTTGATCATATCCTGTGCTTCCTTCAGACGCCCTGCATCATCGGTAACCGTCTGCATCTTCTCCACTACATAACTGGTATCCACGATTTCCGACTGATAATCCGTCGCTGCCTGCAGCGAGCTGTCCGCAGAACGCGCCATATTGTCCATTGCAGTCTTTGTCCGGGACATGTAATATTCTTCCATCTCATCTGTCGTCGGGATCATGACAACGGATGTCATGGACTTTTCATATACGGAAATTCCGTTTTTGTTGGCATCATAATATGCCATTTCCTTCTGTGCGGCAATATCGTCGATTTTGTTTTTGTACTCCAGAATGCTGATCAGCAGGGAAGCATCCTTTGCAATCCCTCCTTCGATCACGTAGGCCTTCACATTCGGAATATCATAATCCACAATATTGTTGATCTGCTTGCTCAGCGTCGTGAAGTTATTGGTAGACGAATCCGGATTTTCGGTATCGACATAGCTCTTGTTTTCGCTCAGACGCGCATTTAAATACTGCATGATACATTCTGCCCGCAGCTCCAGCTCATTCAGACGCAGGTAGGGCTCACAATCTGTTGTAATTTCGAGTTTTTCCTTTAACATGTCCTGATTATCGCAGTAGTTTTTCTGAAAAAACTCACGGTATGCTTCACAGATACTTTTCAGCAGACTGATGGTTGTCCGATTTTTCAGTTCCAATCCGTCTGCATTGAGATTGATATTATAGGATGTGCTGATGTAATCGTCACTTCCGCCCACATGTCCCGTTCCTTCCGGAGTGATGAAGACATGGCTGGCAAGCTCCGATGCGGAAATGCTTCCCTGCAAACCAACTTTTTCGATGGCACGCTGCATAACCTCCTCTGAAACGATTTCATAGGCGTTAAAACGGGTTTTATTCGGGCTTAAGCCCAGGGATGCCTCTGAATAATTAAATGAAATATTCGCGCTGGACCAAATGCCGCTTTCCGCATAATGAATGCATCCAAACAAAATGCACAAGATCAGCATATAATATGTCATCCGATATTTGTTTTCCCACAGTATCTGAACTGCTCTTTTCACTTTTCCTTTAATTTCTTTCATTGCACTATCCTACTTACGGCATTGGAAGGTTTAGTTAATATCGATCACTGAAAGCTCCGGAACATTATTGATCCTCGGCCATTTGTCGGAATCTCCCAGTCCACGGCTGACAATCAGCGTCGCCTTGTTGTCAAGGGTATAGACACCTCCTCCATACTCCGGGAACAGTCCCTCTTCCGCAGAATAAAGAGCGCCCAGCTTCGGCAAACGGACAATTCCGCCGTGGGTATGTCCTGCAAGTCCAAGGTCAAAGCTGTAATTTTCCAGCTTCTCCGGGAAATAAGTAGGCACATGCGCAATACAGATGCGCAGATCATATTGATCCTCTGCTTCCTGCGCCTCCATACACTCTTTCGCTCCATAGCTTGCAAAATCTTCCGGTTTTCCTTCTATACCGATCACACTGACCGTATTGTCATACAGGGAATAGGACGTTTCCTCGTTCCGCAGGATTTTCACGCCTGCATCTTCGAAGCGTTTTACCAGTTCCTCATCTCCCTGATGATAAATCTTCACATCCTCATGGTTGCCCAGCACACCGCATACCGGTGCGATCTCTGTCAGCTGGCTGCAGAGGGAGATCATATTGTCATAAGAATCCACAGTATCATTTACAAGGTCTCCGCCAAGCAGAATCAGGTCCGGTGAAAGATTTTCTATATCCTCTACAAGATCGCCGTTATCCATTCCGTATTCCCGCAAATGCACATCTGTCAGAAAAACTACCCGAATACTGTGTGTCAGCTTTCGGGAGCTGACCTGATAAAATTCCGCCGTATAATTCGTCCGGTTATCGTAAATATTTTTGGCAAGTCCGCCTGCCAAAAGCAGGATCAAAAACAGAAACTTCGCCAGAAACGTCATTCTTTTTTTTAATCTGCTTTTTCCAGCTTTCTTTTCCGTATGTTTTATGTTTTTTGCAGGTTCTCTCTCTATGGGCAAAGCTTTGCTGCTGCTTCTTCTCTGATGTACCTTGCGTACCAGCGCCTGTTCCCGCATCCGGTTTGCATAACGGTTCGGCGCAAGTGCAAAGACAAGAGCCTTTGCTCTGCGTCTGGCTTTATAGGCACATTTTAAAACGACAAGTCTCTTTACGCCAAGCTTTTTTCTGCTTTTTGGTTCACTGGCACAATAGCAATCAATATATTTCCAGGACAGATCATCTTCCAGAAGCCTGCGCAGCTTCCGGGGCTTTACTGTTTTATAAAGCTTTCTCAGTCCATCGTAGATCTTCACCCTGTCCGCAATTTTTTTTGCGTTTAAGGCCGTGGAATTCATAATAGAATCACTTCTGGAATTATCATAATGATAATAGACATAATCTGTCAACACAACCCGTTCCGCTTTTAACAATGCTCTCGGTGTAAATTCTTCATCTTCATGTAAAATACCGTACTCAAAATACAGGTCATTTCTGACAAGAAAATCTCGCCGAAACATGGTTCGGATAACCTCTACCCGAAGTGCACCACCCTCCAGACATCCCATCAGATATGCCGGGCCGCTATAGATACGATGATACTGAAAACGATCCTCCGCCACCTTTTCAAACCGTGCCATCCCTTCAGAGGGCTTCTCCAGTGCCATTTTGGAGATAATTATATCTGCAAAGCCTGCCCTTGCTTCCTTCCATAGGTTGGCACAGGCCTGGGGCTCCAGATAGTCATCGCTGTCTACAAATAAGACATATTCCCCATGCGCCCGCTCCAGTCCGTAGTTGCGCGCATCCGACAAGCCGCCGTTCGGTTTATGGTAAGCGGTAATCCGTGCATCTTTTTTTGCATAATTGTCACAAATTTCTCCGCACCGGTCAGGGCTGCCGTCATCTATAAGAATAATTTCCAACGACAAAAAATCCTGCGCAATCAGTGACTCTACACACCGGACAAGATACTTTTCCACCTTATAAATTGGTACAATTATTGAAATCTGCACATCCTGTTTCTTCATCAGCAATTTTGCTCCCAACGCTTCTCATTTTTTCTGTTCAGAGCACATTTGTAAACATCTTCATGCCATTCGATCACTGCATCATAATCGAAATTTTCTTTGACATATTCTATTTCCTGCTTCAGCAGTACTTCGTCCTTTGGAGTTGTCAATTCCTTCGAAAGCGCAGCCGCCAGCGAATCACTATTCTCTGCCTCAAACTCTGCCCCGTATTGTTTGGTGATCACCGTATTTGCCGGAATATCACTGACCAGACATCTTCCGCCACAGGACATTGCCTCCAGAAGGGCAAGGGAAAGTCCCTCGGTATGACTCGGAAGGACAAATAGCCTGCAGTTGGAAAACAGCTCAGCGAGCTCTTGTCCCTGCACCAGGCCGGTACGGATCACCCTCGGGTCTGCATCGATTTTGTGGAGCATTTCTTTTCCAAATTCCGTTTCCGGGATCGGGCCAGCCAATACCAGGCGTTCCTGCAGCCGGAGCTTCTGATACGCTTCCAGCAAATCCTGCGGTCCTTTTTCCGGAGAGATCCGTCCGACATACAGAATATAGCTGTCTTTTTCCAGGCCATATTTTTCCCGGATGACATTACAGGGAACCGGTGTGATCCGTTCCACTGCATTATGGATCAGAATAGAGTCCCGATTATACTTCTGCAGAAAATATTGTTTCTCCTCTTCGGAAAGAACGATTACTTCATCAGCAAAACGGGCGGCAACTTTTTCTCCCAGACGGAGATAGAAGGAAGCGAAACCACCCCACTTATCACTTCTCCAGTTCAGTCCATGCACCGTGCATACCGTATGCTTGCCAAACAGCTTTGCAAGAAACAATGGAACGGAGGGTCCGATCGCATGATAATGAATGACATCAAAATCATGAAATATTGTATCAAATGTCGCCAGAAAAGAATAGACCATTGCATTCAAAATCTGCTTTTTAAATGTAAAAATCCGCTTGACCCTGACGTTCTGTTCCAGATAAGCATTATGCCCCTTTTGCCTGCCTCTGTTGTACACGGTTACCTCATGTCCTCTGGCAGCAAGTCTGGTCGAAAGCTCATAAACTACCACCTCTACGCCTCCGGAACGAGAAGGGAAATCTTTATGTCCTATCATCGCTATTTTCATCTGTGTCTTCCCTTTCATTTGTATTTTTCTGAAGAAGAATGTCTCCTTTGTGATATCGTTCTCACTCTTTCTTAACAGAATCTTAGCACGCAGTGCCCAACTGCAGTGTATCGTCTGATTCTGCTGCGCCTTTTCCCCTGAGACGCATATTTCTTCCTCTGTTCCCCGCTCTTTTAGATTTTTCCCTATCAGTTTAGATCAAGCTTCACTATCTGTAAAGATTTTCAGAAATTTTCCAGCTCCTTTAGCACGGTTACTGTGGCTTCGTACGCTTCTGCCACCTTCTGATATAACTCCTCGCTGCCCTCGGTCTGACGTCCGCGCAGCTTTTCGGTCAGCTCGCAGTCTGCTTCGTATAATCTGTCCAGCCCAAGATTGGCGCAGATACCCTTTAAGGTGTGTGCGGCGCGGAATGCGTCCTCTCCGTCCTTTTCTTTCAGGGATTCCGTCAGCTCCTCAAAGCTCTTGTCTTCCAGAAATTTAACTGCAAACCGTTTTACCAGCGCTTCGCTGCCCATACGTCCCAGCACTTTGTCAAAATCAGATCCGATTTTTTCATAGCATTCTCTGACTGTCATCTTTTCCTCTCCTTTTCCCTTATCCTCTATCCTTCTGTCTTCAAACCCGCCACGAGGGTGTTACCCCCCCCCCAGAGGTGTCCAGCTATTTCTGTGCTCAGCATTCATCAGCTGAATCGGGATATCTTCTTTTATCTCCAGCAGACATTCTATCAGCAACGGATTGAACTGTCCGCACTCTCCTGTGACGATCATTTCAATCGCCTTTTCATGTGGAATCGCCTTTTTGTATACACGCTCGTTGGTCAATGCATCATATACATCTGCAAGGGAAACCACCTGTGCTGAAATCGGGATCTCGTCCCCCTTTAAGCCGTCCGGATAACCTTTTCCGTCGTAGCGCTCGTGATGCCAGCGACAGATCTGTTCTGCAATACGTACCAGCGGTTCCTCCTGATACTGTTTCAGATCTTGCAGCATCGACCACCCGATCACGGTATGCTTTTTCATTTTTTCATATTCTTCCTGCGTCAGCTTTTCGGGCTTATTTAAGATGGCTTCCTCAATGCCGCTTTTGCCGATATCATGAAGTGCCGACGCCAGTGCGATCCGGTTTAAGTCTCCCCATGTCATCTGGTATCGATCCGTTTTCTGCATCAGCTTTTTCAAAAGAATCTTCGTCAGTATTCCGATATTCCGGACATGCTGTCCGCTCTCTCCGTTTCGGCATTCTACGATATGACTCAGGATATTGACCATAATTTGGTTGTTTTTCTCTTTTTCCTGCATCTGGCCTGCAACCAGGTCGATCAGCTTGCGCTGCTTTGCATACAGCTTGATGGTATTATATACACGTTGGCGAACAACACTTGTATCAAAGGGTCTGCTGATATAGTCTGATACGCCCATTTCGTATGCCTGACGGATATGTAGTTCCGAGTCTTCGCTGGAAATCATGATGACCGGAATATCTTCGATGAGATGTTCTTTATTCATCACCTTCAAAACACCGAGTCCGTCCATTCCCGACATGATGAAATCCAGTAAAACGATAGATATTTCTGTCCCGTATTGATGCAGCAGCTCCAGACACTCTTCGCCGCTGGATGCTTCTATAATGTCAAACCTATCCTTCAGCATTTCGAAGAGAATCTCCCGGTTGATCTTGGCATCATCCACAATGAGGACAAGCTCTCTGCCGGAGTCGCGTTCCAGCCTTTCTCCGACCTTCTGACGGATTTCCTCCGTACTGCTTTCTGTCACAACCTGATTTCTGTGCTTCTTTGCCTGATACATCAGCCGATCCGCACGCTCCAAAGCGGTCCCCACAGTCTCTTCCACCGTCGTTACTCCTCCGATGCTCACAGAAAGGGAGATACCCGGATAGCCGTCCAAAGTGGTCTGATGAAGCTGTTTTTGGATCTGGTTGAGTTTTTTGTCAAAGGCGTCCTTCCGGATCCCGGGCAGTACCAGCAAAAATTCGTCCCCGCCATAGCGGATCAGAAAATCTGATTTTCGGATATTGGATAAGATCACTTTTGCAGCACTATTGAGTGCAAGATCCCCCACATTGTGTCCGTAGGAATCGTTATAATATTTAAAATTATCCAGATCCATCATCGCAATACCCACAGGTCCCCACATATTTTTGATCTTTTCTTCATAATAACGGCGGTTAAATACACCTGTCAGCACATCTTGATAGAGCTTCTCGTTATAGCCTGTCAGCTGTTCAATCAGATATTGTTTTTCCTCCAGATCCGTCAGTGCATCCTCATCCAGACGATGTACCAGCTCCATCACGTAAGGCTTTCCATTCATTTCCAGATATCTTGCGATCACCTGATAGATGTCATTCCCCACAATCTCCAGCTTGCACTTTTCTTTTCTGCTTCTGACTGCCTCCAGTGCAATGCAATGCTTACAGGGAGCCGAGTATTTCCACAGATCATAACAATGGCAGATTTCTGGTGCATCGATCTCCACCGGTTCTGCTTCCATGCCATCGTTTCTTCGCAGCAGCCTTTCCCCGTCCAGAAGCCTCACAATCGGAAAAAGCCTGCGGAAATATTTCATTTCTTTCTGAACCTGTTCTTTTGTTATGCTGACTTCCTGATTCATTCTTTTTTCCTCGCTGCAATATATTACATTTCATTTATTATATTGCGTTTTTTTTGACTTGTCCATATATTACGTTTTTTTGCCTTGTCCATCCCCTCGTGCCTTGGCACATTCTTTTTTGTATAGAGACGCTGTTTCCTACACGAAAAAAGGCGGAAGCGCCAGATACCTGACAGCTTCCACCCGATTTTTTCTATATTCTGATTGACGTTTTCATTTATTTGCGTCCCTGCAGCGCCTGTGCGATATCTTCTCTCATATCGATAACCGCCTGTCTGGATGCGTCCGCATAGTTAGCTGCACCAAACTGTGCATATTTTTCCTGCTGATATGCTGCAATGATGCCGCGGGAAGAGTTGACAATCGCGCCAAGTCCGTCTTCATTGAAAAAGTGCACCAGATCAGCGCCCTTGCCGCCCTGTGCGCCGTAGCCGGGCACGAGAATGTAGGACTTCGGCATCACCTTGCGCAGCGCCTTGCCCATTTCAGGATAGGTTGCGCCAACAACCGCACCAACATTGCTATATTCGCTGCCCATGCACTCGCTGCCCCATTCGGCAACCTTTTCACCGACGATTTCATACAACGGTCTGCCGTCCACCAGACGATCCTGGAACTCACCACTGCTGGGATTGGAAGTTTTTACCAGCACAAAAATGCCCTTATTTTCTTCTTTGCAGACCTTTATGAACGGATTGATGCCGTCGGAACCCAGATACGGATTCACCGTTGCAAAATCCTCGTCAAAGGGTGCATAGCTCTTTTCTCCCACTACTACTTTTCCGAGATGGGCAACCGCATAAGCCTCAGAAGTGGAACCGATATCGCCGCGTTTTACATCGCCGATGACAACCAGACCTTTCTCTTTGCAGTATGCGACGGTCTTCTGGAATGCGATCAGACCTGCTACGCCGAACTGCTCATACATGGCGATCTGCGGCTTTACTGCCGGAATCAGATCCGCTACTGCATCCACGATGCCCTTATTGTACTGCCAGATCGCTTCTGCAGCGCCCTTTAACGTCTCGCCGTATTCCGCAAAAGCAGCTTTCTGAATCTGCTCCGGAATAAATTTCATCATCGGGTCCAGTCCGACAACAATTGGAGCATTTGTCTTTTTGATATTTGCAATTAACTGGTCAATCATATCTTTTTCTCCTTTTTGTTTTCCTGGCTTGCGTCAGTTTTTCCAAGCTTCTGCTATGGTATCACATTCTGCTTCGGGCAACAAGTCCGGCGATGGGGTCTTCGATCAGTTTTTTGGAAAGTACTGCACCTGCACCGGTCAGAAGCAGCGCCAGAATCAGAAACACTGCGTTCGGCAGTCCGATCTGTACCCGCACCATACCGAGCCCTTCTAAAATTACAGCATGCACCAGATAAATCTCATACGAATACCGATCCGTCCACAGCACAGCGTCCGAAATCCGACCGCCGATTCCTTTCCTGCAGAACCGAAAGCCGCTGCCTGCAAGCAGTAACATGCCAAAGCACCACGACCACCAAATAAACGAATCCGTCTGCGCCCTGCCAAGGGCCAAAACTACACCTGCTGCCGCAATCATGCCGATATAGACAAGCAACTGCGCGCCGATACGCCTTCCCGCCTGATGGATCTCCCAGACCAGCATACCGAGCAGAAAATAATGCAGGTAGTAAAAAATCATCATGTAATCACCGTATCCGGTTTTTACCCACAAATACCGCAGAATCAATGCCAGTACATAGCAGAAAAACGCGCTCGTACAGCCGCGGATCAGGCGCACAAAGACCGGCACAAGCAGATAAAATGCCATAAACAGGCTGATCGTCCACGTTGCGCTCAGGTTTCCCCAAAAATCATTCGGCGCAGGGATCACGCTGTTTGTCAGGAAAAAATACCGAAGCCAGTACAGGCCCTGCGGGTCTGCCGGAATATCCTTTAAAATCAGCCCGTGCAGCAGGATGTTATAAAGAATCACCCCATAATACAGCGGAAGAATCCGCACCAGACGTTTTTTATAATAGGTCAGCAGTTCTTTTTTCCCAGCCGTCGGGAGCTTTCTGTCACAGCAGGCGAGATAGCCGCTGAGGACAAAAAAGAGATACACGCCCGCCGCTCCCTGATTGGCAAGCCACGCGGCTTTTCCCGTCGCTCCCAGCCTCGGTGCAAGGTGGGTGATAAACACTCCGATACAGGCAAGCGCCCTCAGAAGCTGAATGTGTTCGTATTTTTGTTTCATATTCTTCCAATGCTCTGCATCAAAAACCGGAACATCGCTGCGTAGGTTGCACCATCATAATGCAGTCCGTCTGCCTGCGTGGTATATCCGCTGCCCGTCAGAAACACATACAGATTCAGTCGTCCGATTCTGGCATCCAGCCGGTTGTTTAACTGGTTGTTAAAATATTCTACCGCCCAGTTGCGTTTTCCGTATTCGTTTTCCCCGACCGGACCGACCGAGGCGAAGTACACCGTCGCACCTTTCGAAATCCAATCCTGTGCATATCGGTTAATCGTCGTAATATAATCGTTGTGTCGTGATAAATCATTGACGCCGTAATTGAGAATAATCACTGAGCCGGGCGTCACATACTGGTCGACGTCCTTTTTCGCCTGGGCGGTGGAAAGCCAGTCCACGCCACCTCCAAAGCATGCCACAAAGGCCGTACCAGGCCATGCTGCCGTTCCACCGACTGCATTCGCCATCTGTCCCGTGCGGGAGTCCCCGACGAAGATGACGTTGCCGCTGCCCGCCGGAATGGGGGCTTTCTGCTCAGCCTGCGCCTGAGCCAGTGCCGCCTGCTGTACTGCTGCCTGTTGCGCCAGTGCCGCCTGCTGCGCTGCCAGTGCCTCCGCTGCTGCTTGGGCCTGTGCCACCTGCTGTTTCACCGCTTCCGCCTGTGCAGCAAGCGCTGCCGTCATCGCTACATCCACGCAGACCGGCTGGCAGGCTGTCTGTGTGATATAGCCGATCGCATTTCCATAGACAATCTGGTACATGCCACTTTTCCCGCTGCCGGTCTGCCCGCATACGTTGACCGTCGTGCCGGCCGGTAAAATACCAAGTGCTGCAGAGGTTTTATCCGCCTGCTGCGTCACCGTTTTTTCTTCCCCGACGACTGCTGCCATCGTAACCGGCGTCACTTTTTTCCCGGATGCTGCCTGTGCCGTCATCGATATCGACAATCCGAAACAAAGGCACAACGCCAGACAGCAGATACGGGCGATCGCGCCGCCAAAAACCGTTTTTCTGATTTTTACACGTTTCTCCATAGTCATTCCCTACATTTCTTTCTAAGCAGCCATGCGACTATACTGTCCTGTCCGTGTGTGGGGCTACCGCGTCTGCAGAAATACCGCTTCCCGCTGTGCCTTTTCATCATCCGGATACAAAGCAAGGTACTGATCCATCGCAAGCTTCGCTTTATCGTACTGCCCAAGGTATTCATACGCTACCAGTTCGTTGAACATCAGCGACTGCGTCGCCGTATTGCCCTCTACTTCCAGCCCCGCCTGGAACGCTGCAAGCGCCGCTTCATAATCGCCGCCCTTTAATTTGCAAAGCCCGAGCTGATTGTACAAAGACGCGTCCGGCGTTTTGTTCTGCAGGTAGGTGTTATAGACACTCGCCGCATAATTGTAGTCACCGAGCGCCTCATAGGTCTGACCGAGCAGAGACGCTGCTTCCGCACCGCCGTTTTCCTGCGCCTTTTCCAAAGAGGTACGGGCCTGCTCATAATCGCCCAGGTAGTAGCTGATTCTGCCGAGATCGAAATCCGAAATCCGCTTCCTGTCGCCGTCCAGAACATTTTCCAGATAGGATTTTCCAAGATCGTCCTGTCCGTATTTGCTGCAGCTGCAGAAAATATCAATCCGGATGTCGTAATCGTTCGGCGCAGCCTCAACCGCCTTGTCAAAATCGGCTTTCGCAGCGTCCGTACTGCCCTGCTCCAGCTCCATGGTTCCTTTTAAGTACCAGGCGGTCTTTTCCCCGGGCTTCAGATCCGTGATTGCCTGATAAACATGGATCGCTTTGTCGACCTGTCCGTTCCGATAATAGGCGGTCGCCAGATAATAGTTGATGTCATAATCCATCGCATCCGGATGCGGGCGGCTCTGCCCCAGCGCCTTTTCAAAGCTCGCCGCTGCATTCTCATAATCCGTCATGCCCATGTAAGCCAGCCCCTGCCCTCTGTAAACCTGACGCATATCCTCTTTATTCAGGGCTGCCGCCTCGAAGCAGGTCAGCGCGCCCTCATAGTCCATCTGCTCCACCAGCGCAATTCCCTGCGAAAGATTATCCTCCTTCGCAGCACCGCAGCCGGTAAGGAGCGTGCACGCCAGAAGCGCCGTCGCGAACACAATGCAGATCTGTCTATCCTCTCTGTCTTTTTGTTTCTCTTTCTTCACGTTTCCTCCAGTCCGTACGCAAAGCCCCTGTATGCCGTTTTATTCCTGCACCAGAAGGATTTCATCCATGCGGACCCCGCTCTCGCCAAAGAACAGCGTCAGCTGGTTTTCCCCGCTTTCCGGAAAGCTTATCGTTACCGCACGCTTTATGATCTTGTTGTCGGTTCCGTTAAAGGTCGTCGTCTGCTGCAGGACGCCGTTGACAAAAATGGAAACCGGCAGCTGCGCAAACGGATTTTCCCCGGAATGCATTTTAAAAATCATCTGATAGCTGCCTGCTTTGGAGACGTCCAGCAGATACCCGGCGCGCACGCCCTTCTGGGTGCTCAGCTTTGTCAGATCGAGCTTTGTCTCTTTTTCTACTTTCTGGCTTGCGATCACATTTCCTGCCATCGCATCCTTTGCCGGATTGTTAATTTCTTCACATACATCAAATTCCCGATCACAGAACCGGTTCATCACCGGAGAACGCATCAGAAAATGACAGATATTCTTTGCATTTCTGACCAGCTGTCCTCTTGTGAGCCGTCCATCTGCCAGGCCCTCCATCGTGTTGTCATTTGCAGAGTTCGAAGCAGAATCCGAAACAACCATGTAAACGTCGTTCTGGGCGCGCACCATCGGAATCGTATTGCTCTGGGAGCCTTCCTCGCCTTCCTCGTTCATCTTCGCCCACCAGTCGGTCATTACCACGCCCTGGTAGCCCCAGTCTTTCCGCAAAATCGTCGTCAGCAGGTCGTAGTTGCCTGCTGTCCAGATTCCGTTGATCGGTCCGTAGGTAGACATAATGCTGTAGGCATGTCCTTCTTTTACTGCGATTTCAAAGCCCTTTAAATAGATCTCGCGCAGCGCACGTTCGGAAACAACGCCGTTTGCATCGTGCCGCTTAAATTCCTGGTTATTTCCCGCAAAGTGTTTAATCGTTCCGGTCACACCGTATTTTCCCATGCCCTTTAACTGAGCTGCAGCCATCGTACCTGCCACACAGGGGTCTTCCGAAAAATATTCAAAGTTTCTGCCGTTTAACGGATTGCGATGAATGTTCATGCCGGGCCCCAGCAGCGTGTCAATCTGATTCTTGCGCAGCTCCATTCCTTCCATCTCATAAAGCTGTTCCACCAGCTCCGGATTAAAGGTGCAGGCAAGCAGTGTGCCGTTTGGCAGGGAAAAGGCGATGGTTCCGCAGTCCATACGGATTCCGGAGGGTCCATCCGAGCAGCCCGCAACCGGGATTCCAAATGCCTTTAAGGAATCCGTCACACCGCCGAATGCAGATGCAATGCCAGGTGTTGCCTTCGGAGAGCACATGCCCTCTCCCCGGACCAGGCATGCCAGATCTTCGTCCGATAACTGGGATAAAAACTGTTCCAGCGTCACCTTTTTATCACAAACATCCGCTAACTTCCAGCCCTGATCGCCGATGCAGGCCTCTGCCTCCGGGCGTTCAGTCCGGATTCTTTCTGCCATATCAACGCTCCGCAGAGGCGCTGCCTGTTTTCCGATTTCCAGAACCGGTTCTCCGTCTGTGCCCTTTTTGCCCGTTTCGACCGGAACCAGACGCTCATATGGCTGTACCGGCGCAAGCGCCTCTTCCAGTCTGGAAATGACGTGCAGCTCGTCTAACTGCACCTCGCAAACCTTTTTCGCGCTGCGGACATCCGTTCCGACATAGATGCCATAAGCGCCCGCTTCCAGCACCCAACAGGATTTCTCCCCGGTTACGCCGCTGTCATCATAGGATGCACTCTTTTCCAGAGAAACGACGAGATTTACCTCCTCCCCCTCTCCTGGCGTAAGCAGCTGCGTCTTGTAAAAGCTGTTTAGATTCCGGACAGGCTTGCCAAGCTTTCCCTGAGGCGGGCAGACATACACCTGCACAACTTCTTTTCCGGCGGTCTTTCCGATGTTTTTAACCAAAACGGTAAGTTCTGCTTTCGTACCGTCTGTTCTTGTATTCAGAACCTCCACGGAAAAATCCGTATAAGACAGACCAAAGCCGAAGGGATAGCTTACTTTTTCCTTTGCAAAGGTTTCAAAATAACGGTAGCCAACGTAAATATCCTCTGCATACACATTGCATACAGCATCTCCAAAATTATCCGTAGACGGATAATCCGAAATATCTGCTGCGATCGTATCGCTCAGCTTACCACAGGGGTTCACTGCGCCGGTCAGAATATCTGCCGCCGCATGTCCGCCCTCCTGACCGCCCTGCCATACATACAAAACTGCCTGGGGCTGGTAGCGGTCCACCCATTTCATATCGATGATATTGCCGACGTTTAACACAACGGCAGTCCGTTTGAATGCGCTGCAGACGGTTTTGATCAGTGCCTCCTCCTCTGCTGTCAGCAGATAGCTTCCCGGCTCTGCGCTGTTGTCCATGTCCTCACCTGCTGTCCTGCCCAGCACAACAACAGCAAGGTCAGAGGATGCCGCAGCTTTCTGTGCAAGCGCCTCGCTGACCGGCATTTCCTTCTGGCTCCAGGGCTCCTGCGCCCAGCCTTCTCCCATATCAAAGGGATTTTCCCGGATCCAGTCCTGATAAACCGCTTCCAGCTCTTCGTTGACAGAAATATCCCTGCATTCCTTTAAGCTATCCAGGATATTTGTCACATAGGGAGCATTTACCATACCGCCCGATCCGGTTCCGCTCTTATAATAGGTAAAGGCAATCCGTCCAAACACGGAAACTGTCTCTCCTTTTCGGATCGGAAGTGCCTCTTTCTCATTTTTTAAAAGAACACATCCCTCTGCTGCCGTCTGTCTTGCCAGGGCAGCGTACTGATCGTAATCCAGTGTAAATCTCATAATGTTTTCCTCCATTTTTTTTGTTCCTGCATATGTAAAACAGAGTCCTGCTCCGCCTGCAGCGGGTTGCACAGACAGCACATCTGTTACATTGTTTTGCGCAGCCCTTTGGGATAATGATTTTTTAAAATCCCGCCTGCCAGCTTTCCCCAGCCGAGGCTGTATCCATCTATGCAGACCAGCTGCCAGCCCTTTTCCCCGTCTTTGGAAAGCGTCATGCCGTTGATCCACTGCCTTGCCTCCTGGCTGTCACCGGAAAGGCTGCCGCAACGC
>ERZ780208.878-NODE-878-length-27239-cov-3.724507_pt1 | contig 27239 bp, 24 predicted proteins | sample MGYA00511167_ERZ780208 | MGnify/ENA primary metagenome ERZ780208 (study PRJEB29588, sample SAMEA2159202) | human gut metagenome | biome: human gut; feature: human-associated habitat; material: faeces | place: Denmark | collected 2008/2010 ...
ATGTCTGGGTCCGCGACGCCGAGAAGAACAAGCTGGTCGTCGGCACCCAGTGCCGCATCCTCTACCAGGACGCCATGGGTCGCCTAAACATCGCCCTGAAGTTCAACGACATGGTGCGCAAGGGTGAGGTAGGTCCCATTATGCTGGGCCGCGACCACCACGACGTCAGCGGCACCGACTCCCCCTTCCGCGAGACCTCCAATATCAAGGACGGCTCCAACGTAATGGCCGACATGGCCGTACAGTGCTTCGCCGGCAATTGCGCCCGCGGCATGAGCCTCGTGGCCCTGCACAACGGCGGCGGCGTAGGCATCGGCAAGGCCATCAACGGCGGTTTCGGCATGGTGTGCGACGGCTCCGACCGTGTGGACGAAATCCTGCGTAAAGCCATGCTCTGGGACGTTATGGGCGGCGTGGCTCGCCGTTCCTGGGCCCGCAACGAAAACGCAATGTCCACCGTAAAGGAATGGAACGACACAAAGGCCGACGACGGATTCATGATAACCGAACCCTTCATCGCCGACGAAGAATACATCCGCTCACTCATCGAGAAATAATACAACTCCGGTGGAGAAGTATGCCCCCGCGGGGATGTACTTCTCCACACCTCTTGCTTATCATACTTTAAACATATCATGAAACAAATCATCGAGTGTGTCCCCAACTTTTCGGAGGGACGTGACAAGGAAGTAATCAACGCCATCACCGCCGCCATAGAGGAAGGCGGCGAGGTAAAGTTGCTCGACGTGGATCCCGGCGAGGCCACCAACCGCACGGTAGTGACCTTCGTGGGAGAACCCGACGCTGTTCTCGACGCCGCCATGCGCGGCATGAAGAAAGCCGCCGAGCTCATAGACATGCGCAACCACCACGGCGCACATCCCCGCATGGGCGCTACCGACGTATGCCCGCTCATCCCGGTTTCCGGCATCACTCTCGAAGAGTGCGCCGCACTGGCACGCAAACTCGCCGAGCGCGCTTCCAACGAACTCGGAATACCAACTTACTGCTACGAGGCGGCAGCTTTCACCCCGGAGCGCAAGAACCTGGCCGTCTGCCGCGCCGGTGAATACGAAGCCCTTCCCGAGAAGATGAACCATCCCGGCAAAGCCCCGGACTTCGGCGACCGTCCTTTCGACGAAGCCGCCGCCAAGACAGGCGCCACCGCAGTCGGTGCCCGCGACTTCCTCATCGCCGTTAACTTCAACCTCAACACCACCTCCACGCGCCGCGCCAACGCCATAGCCTTCGACGTGCGCGAAAAGGGTCGCCCCAAACGCGAGGGAGGTAAAGTGACCGGCAAACCCATGAAGGACGCCGACGGCAAGACCATCATGATACCCGGTACACTCAAAGGCACCAAGGCTATCGGCTGGTTCATAGACGAATACGGCATCGCGCAGGTGTCGATGAACATCACCAACATGACCGACACACCGCTCCACCGCGCCTTCGACGAGGTGACCCGCGCAGCCGCCGCACGCGGTATCCGCGTCACCGGTACCGAAATCGTGGGCCTCATCCCGAAACGCGCCCTGCTCGAAGCCGGCAAGCACTACCTGCGCCTCCAGCAGCGTTCGCTCGGAATCCCCGAAGCAGACATCGTGAAGATGGCCGTCCGCTCGATGGGTCTCGACGAACTCAAACCATTCGACCCCGCAGAGAAGGTGATAGAATACATGCTGGAAGCTGACAAAGCCGGCGGCAAGAAACTCGTGGACATGACCTGCACGGAGTTTGCCGACGAGACGGCCTCCGAGTCTCCCGCTCCCGGCGGCGGCTCCATCTCAGCCTACATGGGCGCCCTCGCAGCCGCGCTCGGCTCGATGGTCGCAAACCTCTCGGCCCACAAAGCCGGCTGGGACGACCGTTGGGAAGAGTTCTCCGACGTGGCAGTCAAAGGCCGTGAAATACAGGACCGCCTCATCCACCTTGTGGACGAAGACACCGAGGCCTTCAACCGCATCATGGCTGTCTTCGGAATGCCCAAGGGTACACCGGAAGAGAAGGCATCCCGCGCCAAAGCCATGGAAGAGGCCACGCTCTACGCCACACAGGTGCCCCTGCGCACCATGAAGGCTGCCTACGAGACCTTCGACGTGCTCGAGGCCATGGCCTCGAAGGGCAATCCCTCGTCGGTGAGCGATGCCGGCGTAGGAGCTCTCGCAGCCCGGGCAGCCGTGCTCGGCGCCCAGCTTAACGTGCGCATCAACGCCGCCGGCCTCAAAGACCGCGAAGAGGCCGACCGCCTCACCGGCGAAGCCGCCGAGATAGCCGAAAAGGCCTGCAAGCGCGAAGCTGAAATCCTCGCTGTCGTTAACGGCATCATCGACAAATAACCTCACCTCCGATGACCCGAAACATCATAATAGAAAACGCCACCATAGTCACTCCCGAAGGCCGCTCAGCCCGCAAGGGAGAGGCTATGGCCTCGGTGAAAGTAATCGAGAACGCAACCCTCGTGGCACGCGACGGCAAAATCACCTTCGTAGGCCCGATGGCCGAAATGCCCCAGCTCCAGAAAGAGGAGTATGAGGTAATCGACGCCGCCGGACGTGCCGTGCTCCCCGGCTTCGTGGACTCGCACACCCACCTCATCTTCGGCGGATTCCGCCCCGACGAGTTCGAGTGGCGACTGAAGGGCGACAGCTACATGAGCATCATGGAGCGCGGCGGCGGAATACAGTCTACCGTCAACGCCACGCGTACCGAAAGCGTGGAAGACCTCACCGCCAAAGCACAGTGGTTCATCGACCGCATGGTGCAGATGGGCGTCACCACCGTAGAGGCGAAGAGCGGCTACGGACTGAACACCGAGACGGAACTCAAGATGCTCGAAGCCATACGGCGCCTCAGCGACGACCCGGAGCAGAAACTGCGCGTAGTGGCCACCTTCCTCGGCGCGCACGCCGTCCCCAAGGAATACAAGGGACGCACCGCCGAGTATGTGGACCTCATGATTAAGGAAATGCTCCCCGCCGTGAAAGGAAAAGCCAAATTCTGCGACATCTTCACCGAGAAGAACGTCTTCGAGATCGAGGATTCGCGCCGCTTCCTCAAGGCTGCTCGCGAAGCCGGTTTCCAACTTAAACTCCATGCCGACGAGATAGTTACGCTGGGCGGTGCCGAACTGGCTGCCGAACTCGGCGCCGTCTCAGCCGACCACCTGCTCCACGTCTCCGACCGCGGCGTGGAAGAGATGGCCAAAGCCGGCGTGGTGGCCACGTTGCTCCCGCTTACGGCCTTCACGCTGAAGGAACCCTACGCCCCGGCACGCCGTTTCATAGACCACGGCGCAGCAGTGGCGCTCGCCACCGACCTCAACCCCGGCTCCTGCTTCTCCGGCTCGATACCCCTCACCATCGCGCTCGCCTGCATCTACATGAACATGAGCATCGAAGAGACCATCACCGCTCTGACGCTCAACGGCGCCGCCGCAGTGGGACTCGCCGACACCACAGGCTCGCTCGAGGAGGGCAAGGATGCCGACGTCATCATCCTCGACTACCCCAACTACCGTATGCTCCCCTACTATGTGGGAATGAACTGCGTGAACACAGTCATCTCGCAGGGCCGCATCGTAAGCAAGAACAACTAATAACATCATTAACCGAATATGTCAAAACTTGAAACATACGCAATCGGTTCCTCAGAACTGACCTACGACCTTATAGAACGCATACTGCGCGACGGCACGAAGCTCACGCTCTCGCCCGAAGCAGTAGAGAAAATACAGCATTGCCGAGACTACCTGGACCGCAAGACCGACGAAAACACCGTTCCCATCTACGGCGTTACCACCGGTTTCGGCTCGCTCTGCAACAAGCACATCTCCAGCGACGACCTCTCCACACTCCAGGAAAACCTCGTCAAGAGCCACTCTTGCAGCGTGGGCACCCCCATCGATGCCGACGTTGTCCGCCTTATGCTCCTGCTCAAGGCCCACGCCCTTTCCATGGGATTCAGCGGCGTGCAGGTCGAGACCGTGCAGCGTATCCTCGACTTCTACAACAACGATATTCTCCCGGTGGTCTACGACCGCGGCTCGCTCGGCGCTTCGGGCGACCTCGCCCCGCTGGCCAACCTTTTCCTCCCGCTCATCGGCGAAGGCTACGTGATGTATAAAGGCAAGAAAATCAGCGGCAAAGAGGCACTCAACATCTTCGGCTGGAATCCCATCAAGCTGAAATCCAAAGAGGGTCTGGCCCTGCTCAACGGCACACAGTTCATGAGCGCCAACGGCATCAAGGCCCTCATCGACGGCTGGCACCTGGTGAACTGCTTCGACCTCTTCGGCGCAATGAGCCTCGAAGCCTTCGACGGCCGCATCGAGCCCTTCTTCCCCCAGATCCAGCAGGTGCGTCCCCACAAGGGCCAGATAGAGACCGCCCGCGTATTCCGCTCGCTGCTGAAAGGTTCTGAAATCATCAAGCGCGAGAAAGAGCACGTGCAGGACCCCTACTCCTTCCGTTGCATCCCGCAGGTTCACGGCGCGGTGAAAGACGCCATGTGGCACGTCACCGACGTCCTCCACACCGAAATCAACTCCGTGACCGACAACCCCACAGTCTTCCCCGACGAAGACCTGGTAATCTCGGGCGGTAACTTCCACGGCGAACCCATCGCCCTGATATTCGACTATATGGGCGTAGCGCTCCACGAACTCGGCAACATCTCCGAGCGCCGCGTGGCACAGCTCATCCTCGGCCTGCGCGGACTCCCCGAGTTCCTCGTGGCAAAACCGGGCCTCAACTCCGGCTTCATGATTCCGCAGTATGCCGCCGCTTCGATGGTCAGCCAGAACAAGATGTACGCATGGCCCGCTTCGTGCGACTCCATCGTCAGCTCCAACGGCCAGGAAGACCTCGTGTCTATGGGTGCCAACGCCGCCACCAAGCTCCACAAGATTATCTCCAACCTGCAGTACATCGCAGCCATCGAGCTGATGAACGCCGCCCAGGCACTCGAGTTCCGTCGCCCGCTCAAGTCTTCGCCTTACATCGAGCACGTGATGGAAGAATACCGCCGTCACGTTCCCTTCGTGGAAGATGACGTTGTCATGGCCGACTACATAGCCAAGACAATGGACTTCCTCAACGGCTTCGACGTAACCATCGAGTCGGCGAACGAAATCTAAACTCCTGACGTTAAATAGAATAGCAGAGGCACACCCGGCGTTATGCGGATGTGCCTCTGTTCGTTATAACAATTTCAAAGATTGTAAAATGTACACACTAAGCCAGTTACAAGAGCGCCGGTCGGTGCGTTCATATACCGCGGAGCCGATACCCGACGCCGTTCGCCGCTCGCTCAACGCCGACATTTCAGAACTCAACAGCCATCTCCATGGTCTGAGGCTACAGATTGTCTACGGCGACGACACCCCGTTCCGCGGTCGCATGGGAAGCTACGGCATGTTCGCGGGAGTCGGCAACTACGTGGCGGCAGTCATCGATACCGGCGTGCAGTTTTCCGCCGAACGCGCCGGATACGGTTGCCAACAGATAGTGATGGACGCCGTGACGCACGGCCTCGGCACGTGCTTCGTGGGAGGCACTTTCTCGGCACAGGCAATCCCCGTGCAAGTGCGCGCCGGCGAGAAAATTGAGTTTATCGTCACATTAGGATATGCCGCCGAAAAGACGCGCACCATGGCACGCCTGATGGCGGGAATCGCCCACCGCAAGAAGATGGGCGGACGCGACTTCTTCGATGCAGGCCGCTCCGCTGTCAGCTACGACGAAGCCGTGAAGCGCTATCCGCTCCTCGCCCCGGCTCTGGACGCCGTAAGCTGCGCCCCCTCGGCCATGAACCGCCGACCCGAACGCTTCTATCTCGACAGCGAGGGCACCGTCCGCGCCTTCGTTAAAGACTACACCGGCTTAAACCCCGTGGACCTCGGCATAGCCAAATACAACTTCGCGCAGCTCCTCCCCGGCGAATGGGACTTCGGCAACGACACCCCTTTCCTCCCCTTCGAAGAATAACGAAGGTTTGTTTCGCGGGTTTGGGATAAAAAATGCAGAAAAATTTCGATAATCGGGATTTTATTTGTAACTTTGCAAATTGAGATGCAAGAGGCTTTCCGGAGCCGTGTGTCCCGACGGAAACACATGTCACGAGATTAATATGTCACGAGATAGAAAATATATAGGCGCCCACGTAAGTAGCGCCGGTGGCGCTGCCAACACTCCGGCGCGTGCCCACGAAATCGGAGCGCGTGCTTTCGCGCTCTTCACCGGCCAATCCAACCGCTGGCAGTCGAAAGCCATCAGCCCGGCCGACGCCGACCTCTTCAAGGAACAGTGCGCACTCTACGGCTACACGCCGGAGATGATCCTGCCCCACGACAATTTCCTCATCAACCTGGGAAGCAATGACCCGGAGAAGTTGGAAAAATCGCGGAAGTCGTTCCTCCAGGAGGTGGAGCGATGCATGGCGCTGGGTCTGACAATGCTCAATTTCCATCCCGGCTCCCACCTCGGCCGGATGAGCGAGGAGGACTGCCTGAAACGCATTGCGGAAAGCCTCGACGAGATTATCGCGCAGACCGGCGACGTAGTGATGGTTATAGAAAACACGGCCGGCCAGGGTTCTAACCTTGGCTACGATTTCGCCCATCTGGCGCGCATCATAGAGCTGGTTGACAATAAGGAGCGCATGGGTGTATGCATCGACACGTGCCACGCCTATTCGGCCGGCTACGACCTGCGTTCGGAAGAGGGCTACGAAAAGGTGTGGAAAGACTTCGACGACATCGTCGGGTTGAAATATCTGCGAGGAATGCACCTCAACGACGACAAGCGGGAGTGCGGCTCACGCATAGACCGCCATGAAAGCATCGGGCGGGGGACACTAGGCGAAGAGTTTTTCCGACGCCTCGTCAACGACCCGCGCACCGACGGCATCCCCCTCATCCTCGAAACTCCCGACGAGAGCCTATGGCCGCAGGAAATAGCGTGGCTTTACAGCCAGATTGACTCCTGACAAGCAGCGCTTGTGGCAGCCGGCAGTTCAATACGGACTCTCAATCAACAAACTTACAATATATTATTTGACAAATAAACTTACAGGACATGAAAACTCCCCCCAATCTAAAATTCTGGCAACTGTGGAATCTCAGCTTCGGATTCTTCGGGGTGCAGATAGCCTACGCCCTCCAGAGCGCCAACATCTCGCGTATCTTCGCCACGCTTGGCGCCGACCCGCATAACCTGTCGTACTTCTGGATACTTCCGCCGTTGGCCGGTATCATAGTGCAGCCTATAATCGGCGTGCTGAGCGACCGTACCTGGACGCGTTTCGGACGCCGTATCCCGTACCTTTTCATAGGAGCTCTCATCGCCGTCATCGTGATGTGCCTGCTCCCCAACGCCGGCAGCTTCGGAATGACCGTGGGCGCCGCAATGGTATTCGGGCTCTTCGCCCTGATGTTCCTCGACACCTCCATCAACATGGCGATGCAGCCCTTCAAGATGATGGTGGGCGACATGGTGAACGAGAAACAGAAAGGCCTGGCCTACTCCATACAGAGTTTCCTCTGCAACGCCGGCTCGCTGGTAGGTTACCTCTTCCCTATCTTCTTCACGGCCATAGGAATACAGGCCGTCGCCCCAAAAGGCGTGATTCCCGATTCGGTGATATACTCCTTCTACATAGGCGCGGCCATCCTGATTTTCTGCGTCATTTACACCTCGGTGAAAGTCAAGGAATATCCTCCGGAAATTTATAACCAATACCACCCCGTGAAGAAAGGCGAGGAGAAAGCCAATATCTTCAAACTCCTTGTCAATGCCCCGTCGGCCTTCTGGACGGTAGGCCTCGTGCAGTTCTTCTGCTGGGCGGCTTTCATGTATATGTGGACCTACACCAACGGCGCGCTCGCCGACAACATTTTCCACGCCCCGACGGCATTGCACGAGGGCAAGGTGGTGCTCGACACCGCTTCCAAGGAATATCAGGCAGCCGGCGACTGGGTAGGAGTCCTCTTCGCCGTTCAGGCCATCGGCTCCGTCATCTGGGCACCGATCATCGCCCTCTTCAAGAGCCGCAAGTTCGCCTACATCCTCTCGCTCGTTCTCGGCGCCTTCGGTTTCATCTCGGTATTCTTCTTCCAGAACCAGTATCTGCTCTTCATCAGCTACGCGCTGATAGGATGCGCCTGGGCGGCCATGCTGGCGTTGCCTTTCACCATCCTCACCAACTCGCTCACCGGCGGCCACATGGGCACATACCTCGGCCTCTTCAACGGCACCATCTGCATCCCGCAGATAGTGGCGGCTGCACTGGGCGGCGTTATCCTCAGCATCTTTACCACACCGGGACAAGCCGCTCCGCAGGTCTATATGCTTGTCTTTGCCGGCGTCCTGCTGCTCATCGGGGCCTGCTGCGTACTCTTCGTAAAAGAAGGAACCGCCGACCGCGGTAAGGAAGTAGTGGACGTTCCCGACTCGGAAGCTCTCTGACAACAACAATCTCCCTATATATGACAAAGACCGACCAATACACGTCGGTCTTTGTTGTTTTCAGGGCAAAACCCAAGAGTACCCGCGAGCGTTATTATTGCTGACTCCTTTCGGATAAACCAAGGAATTGGATTTTTTCACCTAGAGATGTCACTTTTGGGACGCTCGGGCGTCTAATAGGCAACACAACAATTTCAACAATGGCAAGCAATCGAGTAAAACGTAATATCTGGCTGACGCTGGCGGTGCTGAATGTGGGCGCTATCGCGAACCACGCTATCGGCGTTGCCGACGGGTCTTTGGAATGGTGGCAACTGGTTTCAACCATAGTCATTTCCCTTTTCTGCATCAAGTTCTTCCTATGCTACCACAAGCAGGTGAAACTCGGCAATCTCTTCGGGCCGGCCGATCCGCTCGGCCGTAAACGCAGAACCTCCAACTAACCCAACGACGAATTATGTATATCGGAGGATTTTGCCTTTTATTGTCGGCATTCATAATGTGGATGTGCCATTTCAGTCCGGTTATCTGTCTATGCATGGCAGCCGGGGGATTCTGCATGTTGGCCGGAGGCTTCGCTTCGCGCAAACAGAAGAAATAACGGTGCACCCGGAGGACCTTTCCCTTGCGCCAAACAAGACTGTTCATCTGCAAACGGGCACACCGATTGGTCATTTACCATATTTTTAGAGGGTTTGTCATTTTTAATTTGCAGGAACGGAGGAAAATGGTTAACTTTGCGTTAAGTATCCGCCCTATTCAATTTGTTACCGGTCTATAGACATGAATACAGGCGGAACCGGATAAGACGTCCAAACGCAATGAACCCGAAGAAAATTCTCATACGCGCCCTCAGCGGCGCCGTCTATATAGCCATCATCGTCGGCCTGATATGCCTCGGGCCGCTCGGCACGTTGCTGTTGGCGGAGATTCTCGCCGTCATGGCAACCCTTGAATTTGAACGTATCTCCATGGGGCAATACCGCATGCCGCCGTTGCAGCGAGCGCTGATAGTGCTCGCCGTGGTTGCGATGGTCTGCATCCCCACACCGATAGCTCTCGGCTCGGCCGCTACTTTCCTGCTTTGCCTCTTCCTGCTGTACCTCTGCGAGCTGTTCGGCGATGCGAAACGCCCGCTTGCCACAATCAAAACCGCCGCCATGGCAATTGTGTACGTCGGATTGCCGATGATGACGATGACACTGACGGCCATGACACTTTCCGGCTCGTCAGGCAGCGGCAGTTTCGCCGACCTTTCGCATTGCAGCTATAACGTCTGCTTCCCTATCCTGCTGATGTTCATCCTCATCTGGATAAACGACACGGGAGCTTTCCTTGTGGGAAGCCTCATCGGACGCCACAAGCTCTTCGAGCGCATTTCGCCGAAAAAGACATGGGAAGGATTCTTCGGCGGTATGGCGCTGACCGTTGCGGCAGCCGTGGCAATGCAGGTTTGCGGGCTGCAGGATTTCTTCAATTTCCATTTCTCCACTGCGGTGTGGGGTGTCCTGGGAGTCCTTGTATGCTTGTTGGCAACGATAGGCGACCTTGCGGAATCAATGATAAAACGCAACCTCGGACTCAAGGACAGCGGCATGATAATGCCGGGCCACGGCGGAATCCTGGACCGCATCGACTCACTGCTCTTCGTAATGCCGGCCTTCGCCCTCTTCATCTTCTTCATCAGATGAAATAATTGTCTTTTCAAACACGATAAACGGCGACTCCCGGGTTAGGGAATCGCCGTTATAATTTTTTCTATGAGAAATCAGAGATTGCAGAGCGTGGTTATAGCGGCTTCCGGATCCGGGGCTTTGAAGACATAGCTTCCGGCCACGAGGATGTCGGCGCCGGCTTCGGCAAGCTGTTTGCCGGTCTCGGCGTTCACGCCGCCGTCCACCTCTATGAGGGCGTGCGAGCGGGTGGAGTCGATGAGGCGGCGCAGTTCGGCCACTTTCTTTACGGAGTGTTCTATGAAGGGCTGCCCGCCGAATCCGGGATTCACCGACATGATGAGCACGAGGTCAACGTCTTCGATGATGTCCACGAGAGTCGAGACGGGTGTAGCCGGGCAGATGGTGACACCGGCTTTCATCCCGGCACGGTGTATCTGCTGCACGCAACTGTGCAGGTGCAGGCACGCCTCCTGGTGCACGTTCATGATTTCGGCGCCGAGGTCACGAACCTGAGAAATCCATTTCTGCGGTTCTACTATCATCAGATGCACGTCGAGAGGTTTCCTGCAAACCTTGGCGACATCCTTCATCACGGGGAAACCGAACGAAATGTTCGGCACAAATACACCGTCCATCACGTCGAGGTGGAGGTAATCGGCCTGCGAACGGTTAATCATCTCGAGCTCGGGAGTGAGGTTGGCGAAGTTCGCCGACAGCAACGAGGGTGAAACTTTCATATTTCTTCAGTATAGGATTTTAGTGTTATTTTTTTGTATCGGATTCAGAGCCGGTCTTATGTTTTTTCAGCGCGTTGTAGAGTATGTACAGCACGCAGAGGGCGAGCAATGCGTAGCCGCCCCATGTGAGGTATTTGTTGTATTCCTCCACCTTTGCGAAGAGTTGGTCGGGCGTCACGGTGCGCGACAGTATCCATCCCACGAAAGCGAGGACCGCGTTCCACACCAATGCGCCGAGGGAGGTGAACAGGGCGAATCGGCCCACGTTCATACGCGCCAGTCCGGCGGGAATGGAGATGAGCTGGCGTATGGCGGGTATGAGGCGTCCCACGAAGGTGGAGACTGCGCCGTGCTCGTCGAAGTAACGCTCTGCCTTGTCCACCTTCTCGCGGTTGATGAGGCAGGCGTGGCCGAAGCGGCTGTCGGCGAAGCGGTAGACTACGGGGCGGCCCACCCACAATGCCAGGTAATAGTTCACGAACGCGCCGCACAGGGCGCCCAAAGTGGCCATCACCACTACCATGTATATGTTCATGTCGGCTCCGGCCCCGGTGTTGACGCACGCCAGATAGGCCGCGGGAGGAACAACCACCTCCGACGGAAACGGGATGAAGGAACTCTCTATGAGCATGAACAGGAACACGAACATGTAGCTGGCGTTGTCCACGAACCATTGGAAAAACGCGCTTGCGTCGAACAGGGAGAGGGTCACGAGATCTAACATATCTGTTGTCGGTATTTTTTCGGTAAAACGAGCCGGGCATAGCTGCCGTAAGCCCGGGGGTCAGAGGATTTCGAGTGAATGGAGCATACAGCGGTAGAACTCTGCCTTCTTCTCCACGGACATGGGGAAGGCACGCGACGTAGAGGGCATCCTCCAGTGCGTTAGCACGTGCGGCACTCCCGGCACGCGGATAGCTTCCCATTCGCCGGTCTTTGGCACCGGCGTTCCGGTAAGTCCCGCTATCACCTGCGCGGCTTTCTCGCCGGTGGTGGCTATGGCCTCGCAGGCCGGGAGCTTGGCCATCATCGCCGTAAGGTCAATAGGCTTCTCTATCTGCAAGTACTTGTCGGAGGCGTTACCTTTGAGCCGCACGGCCTCGCGCCCGGTGTCGCTGAGCGCTATCCCCAGTTCGGTGAGCATCTCCTTAATGGCGTCGAGGCGGAATGTCTTGTGCTCCTCGTCCACGAAATAGAGTTTGTCGCCGTGGGTCAGCAGCCCGAAGACGCGCCACATATCGTTTATGTAGTTGGGGTAATAAAAGTCCATGCTCCAGCGCGCGGGCGCCGGAGGGAAGGTGCCGCACATCAGCAGACGCGCATCCGCCGGAAGCCACGGCTCGAAGGGATGTTTCTCCACAAGCTGTTCCATAGTCTCTCTTAATTATTTGGAGGCGGCGGCCACTTTTTCGGCAAACTCGGCGATGGCGGGTTCCAGCCCGTCGCTGTAAGCGTGCTTCATGCTCAGTTGCGCCACGGGGGGAAGTCCCATGGCCTCGAACTGCTTCTCAAGCGACGCTCCTGCGGCCGACGCCCATGTGAAGGAGCCGAAAGTGGCCGTCACCTTATTCTTAATCTCGCGCACGCGCATGGCGTTCATAAACTGCTGCACGGGCGGGAAAACGTCCATCGAATATGTGGGCGAGCCCACGATGAGGGTCTTCGATAGGAATGCCTCGGTAATCATGTCGCACATTTCGGCCGTGGCGGCATTGAAAATGCGGATGTTCTCCATTCCGCGCTCGGCCAGCGCGTCGGCGATGCGGTCCACCAATTCGGCGGTGTTGCCGTACATCGTGGCGAAGACTATCACCGTGCCCCCCTCGGCCTCGTACCGGCTGAGGCGGTCGTAGACGTCGAGCACGCGTTTCTTCTCGTCAATCCACACCGGCCCGTGCGTCGAGCAGATGTAGTCGATGGGGAGCGAGCCGGCTTTTTTCATGGCCGCCTGCACGAATTTCCCATATTTTCCAACGATGCAGGAGTAGTAACGGTTCATCTCGGAGAAGTAGACTTCAAGTTCTGCGCTGCTCATTTCACGGTCGGTGAAACGGCCGTTCAGGGCGCCGAAGCATCCGAAGGCGTCGCCGCTGAAGAGCACGCGCTCCTCTTCGAGATAAGTCATCATCGTCTCGGGCCAATGTACCATCGGGGTGGTGACGAAGCGGAGCGTGCGGCCGCCAAGGTCGAGCGTGTCGCCATCCTTGACAATGCGGATGCGGTCGTCGGGCACATGGTAGAATCCTTTCACCTGCTCGGCGCTGATCTTGTTGCAGACGAGCATGAGCTGCGGGAAACGGTCCAGGAGCAAGGGTATGGAACCGGAATGGTCCGGCTCGGTATGGTTAACCACGAGGAAGTCAGGGCAACGGAGTTTGCCGAGGTCGCAGAAATTGTCGATGAGGGAACGGAATTCACCACCCTCCACGGAGTCGATAAGTGCAGTGGCTTGCGAACCGCGCACCACGTAGCTGTTGTATGAAACACCGTAAGGGAGGGGCCAAAGAGCCTCGAAACGAGTCGTCGTACGGTCGTTGACGCCAACGTAAATCACTGATTCTGTTATTTTTCTCACTTTCATTGTCTGATAAAATATAAAAAATCTCAAAGGAGTGTTAAACCAACACACCCGGGATTGGCGTTATATGTGAGAACAAAGGTATAAAAAATAATCGGGATTTCTGCAAAAGAGATCACAAAAATATTTGAACTATGAAAAAATACTTAGCTGAATTCTTCGGAACAATGTTTCTCGTACTGCTGGCGTGCGGCAGCGCCGTGCTTGCAGGCGACAAAATCGGGGTGCTCGGCATCGGACTCTGTTTCGGCCTCGTGCTCCTCGCCCTCTGCTACGCCATAGGCGGAATCTCCGGCTGTCACGTCAATCCCGCAGTCTCGCTGGCCGTTTTCCTCACCGACAAGAAATTCAAGGCCGTGGACCTCTGCGGCTACGTTATAGCGCAGCTCCTCGGTGCCGCCGTGGGGGCCGCTTTCCTCTGGTGGCTCATGGACTTCGGTAACTTTGGAGCCACGGGATACGTATTCGGAGGCATAACGCAACACATCGGCTCCACCAACAACACCTCGTATCTGGCCACCAACGTGCTGCAGCAGGGCGCCACGTGGCAGATGGCCCTGCTTGCCGAATGCCTGCTCACATTCTTCTTCGTCTTCACTGTGCTCGGAGCAACCTCCAAACTCGGCAACAGCAACCTGGCCGGCGTGGCCATCGGCCTCGCACTCGGCCTGGTCAACATCGTCGGTATCCCCGTGGACAACTGCTCGGTGAACCCGGCCCGTTCCTTCGGACCTGCACTCTTCGCCCCCAACGCTTGGCCCGATTTCTGGATTATGGTGGTCGGACCGCTGGCAGGCGCACTCATTGCCGCAGCAGTGTGGAGGGCTCTGGCCACAGGCCGCGCTCCCGAAGAAGCCTGATGACTCCTTTATAATAAAGCTCATTCTTTAACGTTAGATATATATCTGCGGCCGGCTCGCCACAACGTAGCCGGCCGTTCTCCCTAAAAGATACCACCCTTATGAATATCTTCCGCTATCCGCTAATTCCGACACTAACGCTGTTCGCCACATTCGCCTTACATTCCCAGAAAATCTACATCACAGATAACCGTTGGCAAGCCGACGTCAAGGTCTACATCACCGACAATACCTGGCAGGCCGACGAGGTAGTCTACATCACAGACAACCGTTGGCAGGCCGACGCAAAAGACTGCATCTGGTACTTCACCGACAACCGCTGGCAGGCCGACAAAATCATCTTCTATGTAGACAACCGCTGGCAGGCCGACCTCGTGGTGTACTTCACAGACAGCCGGTGGCGCGCCGAGTGGAAAGACAAAAAGAAGATGCACCTTATGCTCGAAAAATAAACCATCCTTAAGGCCATTTTCTTCCGGGGACAGTTTGAGAAAAGGATTTATCACTAAATTTGCGTCCAAACAGCAATATAAACACAGCTCTCGTTGCAGGTTTTCTCATTGCAGGTTTTCTTCAGGCATCTCACGCAGTTTTTTCTGGACTATTCGGCTCATTTGGCCTATTCCCGTCGACTTAATGAATCACACTGCAGAGATAGACAAGTGTGCTGATATAGACCATGAACACTCAACCATGCATAACACGTCAGGTGGAAATCTGCGCTGTTGCGCGGCGCGGCGGCCAGGGCGCGGCGCGGCGGCGGGAATTTTTTTCTTTTTTCTTTTGGATAATCGGAAATAACTCACTACCTTTGCCGAAAATTTACCGTAATACCAAAGAAAAATGCAGAGAGATAACGAAATCTTCGACATCATTGACCGTGAACATCTACGCCAGCGCCGTGGCATCGAGCTTATCGCCAGCGAAAACTTCGTCAGCGACGAGGTGATGCGCGCCATGGGTTCCTGCCTTACCAACAAGTACGCCGAGGGCTATCCCGCACACCGCTACTACGGCGGCTGCCAGATAGTGGACGAGGCCGAAAACCTGGCCCGCGAACGCGCCAAGAAACTTTTCGACGCCGAATGGGTCAACGTGCAGCCCCACAGCGGCGCACAGGCCAACATGGCCGTATTCATGGCTGTCCTCAAACCTGGAGACACCTTCATGGGTATGGACCTCAGCCACGGCGGTCACCTCAGCCACGGCAGCCCCGTGAACTTCTCCGGACTCATGTTCCACCCCATCTCTTACACCGTGAACCCCGAAACAGGCCGCGTTAACTATGAGGAGATGGAAGAGAAGGCACGCGCGGAGCGTCCCAAACTCATCATCGCCGGTGCTTCGGCCTACAGCCGCGAATGGGACTATGCCCGCATCCGTAAACTCGCCGACGAAATCGGCGCCATCTTCATGGTAGACATGGCACACCCCGCCGGACTCATCGCCGCCGGTCTGCTCGAAAACCCCGTCAAACACGCCCATATCGTCACCACCACCACCCACAAGACCCTCCGCGGCCCGCGCGGCGGTATGATCCTTATGGGCAAGGACTTCGACAACCCCTGGGGCAAGAAGACTCCGAAAGGGGAAATCAAGAAGATGTCCGCCCTGCTTGACTCTGCCGTATTCCCCGGCGTACAGGGTGGCCCGCTCGAGCACGTCATCGCAGCCAAAGCCGTGGCTTTCGGCGAATGCCTCCAGCCCGAATGGCGCGACTATGCCATACAGGTGAAGAAAAACGCTACCGCCCTTGCCAACGCCCTCATGGCACGCGGCTACAAGATTATCTCCGACGGTACCGACAACCACTCGATGCTCGTTGACCTGCGTCCCAAATTCCCTGAAATGTCTGGCAAGAAGGCCGAACGCGTGCTTGTGGAAGCCGACATCACTGCCAACAAGAACATGGTTCCCTACGATACCCGCTCGCCGTTCCTTACCTCCGGTCTGCGCTTCGGCACCGCCGCCATCACCACACGCGGCGCCAAAGAGGAACTTATGGAGAAAATCGCCGACTTCATAGACCGCGTACTTACCAACGCCGACGACCCCGCCGTCATCGCCGAAGTACGCCGCGAAGTCAACGACATTATGAACGAATACCCGATGTTCGCCTGGTAACAGCCGCGGCACATCGCCAACCATTACGAATCTTCGGAGCTTTGGCTCCGGAGATTCTATTCTTTTCTTAACGCCTCGCTCCACGTGACCTTTTGCCGGAAGGCGGCAAGCCTATTCTTGCCGGTCACACGTAACCCTCCCTCCGGTTCCACTTTCCGAGAGTTCATTTACAGGACTCCATCAACTTAATAATATAGGACAGCAAATGTCAGAGAACTTCCCGAAAATCATCTTCGTGACCGGCATCGGCACCGATGTCGGCAAAAGCTGGGCCACCGGCTGGCTCGCACGCGAAATAGCTGACGCCGGCCACTCCGTCATCACCCATAAATTCATACAGACAGGGTGCCACGAGTTCAGCGAAGACATAGACACCCACCGACGCATCATGGGCATAGCGATGCAGCCCCGCGACCTCGACCATACCACCGCACCGCTGATTCTTTCCTATCCCGCCTCGCCACAACTGTCGGCCTCAATCGACGGTGTTACAGTAGATTATGATATTACAATTAAAGCTATACATCAACTTTCGGAAGAATACGACACGGTAATTTCTGAAGGCGCCGGCGGCCTGATGGTGCCTCTGAACGACGACATGCTGACCCTCGACCTGCTGCGCGAACATCCCGAGTTCTCCGCCGCAGTAGTGGTGAGCGGCTATCTCGGCTCCATAAACCACGCCCTGCTCACCCTCGAGGCACTCCGCCGCGAAGGAGTAAAGGTCTGGGCTGTAATCTATAACCCGCACTTCGACAACGACGCCATAATCGCAGCCGACACCAAGAATTATCTGCAAAACTACGTCTCAGTGAAGCACCCCGGGACGCTGTGGATACAGATGCCTGAAAAGATAATGTGAAAAATTAGGCTGAATATTTCGCCGTATGATAAATTTTTATTATCTTTGCAAAGAATTTGCACGGTCAGGCACCTCACGCAAGAGGCCGTAAACCGGGCAGATTCACCAAACAGCGGACCGAAGCGTCCACCTCTCCCCACGTCACCGGTATAAGCACCACACGGCTCCCGGGCAAGCATGGAACTGCGGCCCCCTTTTTTTTAAAGAACGCACGTAAGTGCTAAATATGGAATCGCACTGAAGCGCAAAACGTTGGGCAAAAAGCACTTTATGTCCTGCCGCGCCTCTTAAAGCAACACAGAAAACATGACTGCCACAGAAGAAGACTATATGTTATCAATCTCCAAACAGACGTTGGCGAAACTTCCGGCTGCCCATTATCAGGGACCGATCTCCGTCATCGACAAGCCGGAGGATATCGACGGTGCCGTGAAGGAACTCTACGCGGCTCCGATAATCGGTTTCGACACCGAGACCCGTCCCAGTTTCAAAAAAGGGCAGTCAAACACCGTTTCGCTCATACAGCTTTGCACTCCGGAACACTGCTTTCTCTTCCGCACCGGCATCACCGGAATCACGCAGCCACTGCGTGCCCTGCTCGAAGACCCCGCCAAGACCAAGGTCGGCCTATCGCTTCACGATGACTTCCATAATTTGGCCAAGATCTCTGACCTTCAACCGGATGGTTTCATAGACTTACAACAATACGTTAAGTCAGTACGCATCGCAGACAACTCCCTTTCCCGCATCTATGCCATAATTTTCGGGAAGAGAATCTCCAAGGGACAGCGCCTCTCCAACTGGGAAGCGGCCCACCTCACCGAGTTCCAGCAGTCATACGCCGCACTCGACGCAAAAGCCTGCATCGACATTTACGAAGCCATAAGCCAGAACCGCTTCCGCTACGAAGACTCGCAGTACAAAGTCCCCATCGACCAACTCCCGGACTTCCAGCCCTCTCTTCAGCAATAACGCGCTTGTCCCACTATACCGGGACTCCGGCGGCGGACTGAAATTTTCCCTCTGACAGAAACTGAAACCCTCTGCAAATAATTTAAAATTACGACATAACACTTTTCCTGCTTTTACAAGCCCCGAATCGTGAAATTACGGCTTAAAAAGCCGGATTTGCAAAAACAATTCCATTTCACCTGCGTTTTAATATAAGCAAGCCTGAAAAGACGGCGCCTTCTCTTCTACACTACGCCATACGGCCTGCCGAACAAATAACAATCATTGACCTCTACGCCCTGCGGGACACCGATGCCCCGACGGCGATAACAAGTTCAAAAAAATGGATTTTAGAAAATACCGTCACCTCTGGATGCCTGCAATAATACTGGTTTATTTCCTGTTCATGGCATGGCAAGGACGCGACATTCTGCTTGTGCAGGGTGATTACCTGAGATTCTACGGGACAGTGGCCGCCGAGCTTTTTGTCATAGTGCTGCTCTCTATATTCCTGCGCAAGAAATACCAGATGAAACAGGCGCGCGAAGCAGAAATGGCCCGGCTGGCCAAGGAACGCGAAGAGTGCGAGAAGGAGGAGGCCAAGGCGCCTTGAGCACGTCGGCTACACGGCCGCTTTCCGCTGCAATGCATACGGGAATGCGGCCGAAAATGGAAACATAGTTCTCCCACCGAAAGGAATAGCCAAGAGAATCTACAACGCACACACCTCGTTGCCGAGGATCTATAAAAGGGGTAGCGGTTGAGCAAGCAATTGCCCCTCTTTACCCTTCTGGAAAGAAACAAACAGATAAAAAATTATTTTTTCGCTAAAAATTTGTTCATCTCGCCTAGAATTTGTAAATTTGCATCAATAAACGGGTCATAACTTTAAAGCCAGGAAACAAATATCCACAAGTCACAACTGTAACAAATTGACAGCTAAAGGCTTAGCTTTGAAATTTTGACTTTAACATGCCTTAGTAAATTCATTCACATGAAGATAAGAAGCATAGCGTTAACATTACTGGCCTCTGCCGCGGCACTCACAAGCGTTGCCTCAGAGAAAAAGACGGAGGCCTTCAACGTAAACTTCGTTGTGGGAAGTACGCAGCTATTGCCGAGCTTCAGCAACAACCGTGAGGTTCTCCAGAGCCTTGACGAGTTCTTGCGCGAAGCTCAGAACAGCGGCGAATACCGCGTTGTGGACATCACATACTGCGGTTACGCCTCCCCCGAAGGCCCCACGGCCCTCAACGACCGTCTATCCAAAGGGCGTTGCCGCTCTTTGGCAAACTACGTTGAAACCAGGGCGCAGTTCCCCGACGCAACCATTACGGAAGGTGCCCAGATGGACATCTGGCCCGAAGTGGTTCGCCGCCTCCAAGAACTCAACTACCCCAAAACACAAGAGGTTATCGATATCCTTAACGATGACTCGCGCGAGTGGGACCGCAACAATCCCTATGCCGCGCGCGTTCAGAAACTCCGCCGCCTCGACAAGGGCCGCGTATGGAAGTACATCAACACCAACGTGCTGATGCCTATGCGCAACGCCACAGTCACTTTCGTCACCGTAGAAAAAGTTGAGCCCTCGCCCGTAGTTATAGAACAGCCCGAAAAGCCCTTCATCGAAGAGCCGGTGGAAGTCGTTACCGAAGAAATTGTCGAAGAAGTAGTACAGGAGGAAAAAGAATGGCGGCCGCACCTCTACCTCAAGACCAACGCGGTGGCTTGGGCCATGCTTATCTCCAACGCCGCCGTTGAATGGGAGTTCCACCCCCATTGGTCAGTCACTGCTCCCATCTATTATAGCGGTGTAAACTACTTCACCAGCAAAATCAAGTTCCGCACACTCGCCTTCCAGCCCGAGATTCGCTACTGGTTCCGCAACAACAATGACGACGGATTTTTCGTCGGCGCCCACTTCTCGGTAGCCAAATACAACTTCGCCATAAACGGCAAATACCGTTTCCAGGACCACCACGCCAAATATCCGGCCCTCGGCGGAGGTCTCAGCGTAGGCTACCGTATACCCATCTCCAAAGACCACCGCTGGAAACTCGAGTTCACGGCCGGGGGCGGGTACTACCACCTGTGGACTGACTACTTCCTCAATGAAAATAACGGTCCCAAAATCTACAAGAAAAAGAAAAACCAGTTCTTTGTTGACAACGTAGGCGTGACTTTCATGTATATGTTCGACTTAAACAGAGGAGGAAAATAATGATGAAGACACAGACTATCATTCGCAATATCGCGCTGCGTTGCGTCAAATCATCACGCATCGCCCTGCCCCTGCTAACTTTGCTCCTGGCTCTCACCGCCTGCAACGTCGAGCAATTCCCGAACTACGATACACCTCCCGAAAACTCGGTGAATTTTACCCTCGACCTCCACTACGAGACTGACCTCCCTCTCTATAAGGAAATCACTTACGACACCCGTAACTCACAGTACGCCCTGCGCTACATCATCAAGGCGTATCCCGAAATCCAGGAGGGACGTTACGACTACAACCACCCGACGATAGTACAGACCGTCTTCAACGACAAGATCGAAGAACTCGACCGCCGCGTCGAGGTACAGCTTCCCGAAGGCAACTACCAGTTCGCCGTCTGGACCGACTATGTTACCGCCGACGGCCACAAGGCAGTCTTCTACAACGCAGAAAACTTCTCGGACGTCTCGCTCAACGAGGAGAACGGCCATCAGGCTTCCAACAACTTCCGCGACGCGTTCCGCGCCCTCCAGGAAGTCGCAGTGGTAGCCGACGGTTCGGCAGTCGTGGAGAACACACGTCCGCTCGGTAAATACGTCATCATCTCCGACGATGTGCAGGACTTCATCCAGAAAGTAATCGAAATGCGCACCACGCGCGGCGACGAGAATACCCGTGACATCAACCCCAACGACTTTATCGTTACCGTGCAATATCAGGGATTCATGCCCTCGGCGTTCAACATCCTGAGCAACAAGGCCGTCGATTCCCTCCCCGGCGTGGTTTACCAGTCGGCCCTCACGCAGCTGAGTCCCACAGAGATGGAGCTTGCCTTCGACTACGTATTCACCAACCCGGAGGAAACACGTGTGCAGGTTGCACTTAACGTTACGGAGAAATCAACCGGCGCAGTCATCGGCCAGACCGGTACATTCGAAATACCTCTGTTCCGCAGCCACCTCACCATAGTGCGCGGACAGTTCCTGACGGCACAACAATCCGGCGGTATGGTCATCGACCCGTCGTTCGACGGAGAGTTCAACCTCGAAATACATTAAGAGTCATCGTTCTGAGGCCATCATTTTGAATTATAAATAATGTCACCCGCTGTTTTTACGGCGGGTGATTTTTGTTACGGCAGAAGTAATTTTAACGCAGCACGAGGTTATTTTTATGTAGCGGATGTTACGGATGTAGCTGATGCGGCTGATACAATTGATGTGGTGTAATTTGAAGTGTTGTTTCGAGGGACTTCCATCCATGAAAAAGATTCTCAAAAAAACGATGTGAAACGCTTGATGTGTCGTAAATTGTCGCTATCTTTGCGATACTTTTTAACTTCCACATCACATTCGTTATGAAACTTGAAATTGCTTCTTATTTTTGCAGGCGGACGGTCCTCCTTGCCGCCGCACTCACGACAGCTCTGCCATTTACCGCAGCGGCGCAGCTCAACCGCGATGTCGCACCGTATGAGACTACGGCGCCCGGCACTTCGGCTCCCTCCTACTCCGTCACCGCCTCGGCACCTGGCGACAATGTGTCCGCCACCTTCCTGCTGAAGGACGGGAAGCCTTTCTATACCGTTGACTACAAGAATAAAAAGGTGGTCAACGCGTCCGGGATGGGCTTCGAGCTTTTCAACGCTCCCGACCTTCTCGACGGCTTCGTGGTGGAAGGGAAGGAACTCTCTTCCCACGATGACACATGGCAACCCGTTTGGGGCGAAAACAGCTCCATCCGCAACCATTACAACGAATTGCTGGTAAAACTGCGTCAACCCTCCACAGACCGGCGCCTCGACATCCGTTTCCGCATTTACGATGACGGCGTTGGTTTCCGCTACGAGTTCCCGCAACAACAGACAATGCCCTACATCGTTGTAAAAGAGGAGAAAACGCAGTTCGCCATGACAGGTGACCACACCGCGTGGTGGATTCCCGGCGACTACGACACGCAGGAATATGACTACACCGAGAGCCGCCTCTCCGAAATAGGCAACCGCTTCAAGAACGCCGTTTCCTACAACGCCTCGCAGACAACGTTCTCTCCCACCAGCGTTCAGACTTCGCTCCAGATGAAAACCGACGACGGCCTCTACATCAACCTCCACGAGGCAGCGTTGGTAGACTACAGCGCCATGCATCTCAACCTCAACGACTCCACGCTCATCTTCCAGTCATGGCTCACCCCCGACGCCCAGGGGCGCAAGGGTTACCTACAGGCGCCCACGCAGTCGCCGTGGCGCACGGTTATGGTCAGTGACGACGCCCGCGACATGCTCCGCTCCGACCTTATCCTCAACCTCAACGAGCCGTGTGTCTACGAGGACACTTCCTGGATTAAACCCGTGAAATATATGGGAGTATGGTGGGAAATGATAACCGGCAAAAGCACATGGGCCTATACCTCCGACCTCCCGTCGGTGCGCCTCGGCGAGACCGACTACACCAAAGTGAAACCCAACGGCCGCCACGGCGCCAACAACGAGAATGTGAAGCGCTACATCGACTTCGCAGCCAAGCACGGTTTCGACCAGCTTCTGGTGGAAGGATGGAACATCGGCTGGGAAGACTGGGTAGGCCATTCCAAGGACTACGTTTTCGACTTCGTGACGCCGTACCCTGACTTCGATATAGACAAACTGAACCGTTACGCCCATGACAAGGGCATCAAGCTGATGATGCACCACGAAACCTCCTCGTCTGCCCGCAACTACGAACGTCACCTCCAGGCGGCCTATGACCTCATGGACCGCTACGGCTACAACGCCGTGAAGAGCGGCTACGTTGGCGACATACTGCCGCGCGGCGAACACCACTACGGCCAGTGGATGAACAACCACTACCTCTATGCCGTGAAGGAAGCCGCCAAACACCACATAATGGTCAACGCCCACGAGGCGGTGCGTCCCACCGGACTGTGCCGCACCTACCCCAACCTCGTGGGCAACGAGAGCGCCCGCGGGACAGAGTTCCACGCCATGGGCGGCAGCAAGGTCAACCATACCACAATCCTCCCCTTCACACGCCTGCAAGGCGGCCCGATGGACTATACTCCCGGCCTCTTCGTGATGGACATTTCCGAAATCAATCCCGACAACAAGAGCCACGCTAACGTCACGCTGGCCAACCAGCTCGGCCTTTACGTCACGATGTACAGCCCGCTGCAGATGGCCGCCGACCTTCCCGAGAATTATGAGAAATTCCCCGATGCCTTCCAGTTCATTAAGGATGTGGCCGTCGACTGGGACAAGAGCCTATACCTCGAAGCCGAACCGGGACGCTACATAACCGCCGCACGCAAGGCAAAAGGCACCGACGACTGGTTCATAGGCAACACCACCGGAACCGAACCACACACTTCGGTCATCAGCCTCGATTTCCTCGACCCCGACCGCAAATACGAAGCCGTAATCTACGCCGACGCCAAGAATGCCGACTACCGCACCAACCCGCAGGCCTATACCATAAGCAGAAAGAAGGTGGATAGCAAGACGCGCCTGAAACTCAAGACTGTTCCCGGCGGCGGGTTCGCCATCAGCATCCGTCCCGTAAAGTGACCGGCTCGGGAAACCCTCCTGTCGCAGCCCGCTTGATACTCACTTAAGGCGAAGGTCAGCGCATACGGTTTGGCCGTTTCGCAGATTTTGCTTAATTTTGCCCTCCGAAAGGTGCCTCCCTTCCGGAGGGCTTCCTTTTTAATAGAATTACCCATGGGAAGAAAGAAGAAACCGTTGCCCCTCCTCGAGGGACTTGAAATAACCGCCGTCGCCGCCGAGGGAAAGGCGCTCGGACGCCGCCGACTCTCGGCACAGAGCGAACGCGAACTTGTGATTTTTGTACCGTACGCTGCGCCGGGCGATGTAGTGGACGTGCAGGTAGACCGCAAGAAGCATGCCTTCGCCGAAGCGCACATAGTGCGCTTCCTTAAAAAGTCGGACATGCGCACGGAGCCCCGTTGCACACACTTCGGCACCTGCGGCGGCTGCCGTTGGCAACACATCTCATATCCCGAACAGCTCAAGTTCAAACGCCAGAACGTAATCGACGCCTTGCAGCGAATCGGCAAGGTTGAGTTCCCGGAAGTGCTCCCCGCACTCGGCTCCGAACGAGTGTACGGATACCGCAACAAGATGGAGTACACCTTCTCCAACAAGAAGTGGCGCAGCTGGGAAGACGTGAAGTCGGGACGCGAGTTCACCGATTCGCCAAACGGACTGGGTTTCCACATTCCCGGTGCCTTCGACAAGGTGCTCCACATTGACGAATGTCACCTTCAGGACAATCTCGGCAACCGCATCCGCAACGCCGTCTACGACTTCGCCGAGGCCGAAGGAATCAGTTTCTACGACATACGACAAAACGAAGGGGATCTGCGAACCATGATGATACGCATCGCCTCCTCCGGGCAGGTGATGGTCTGCGTAGTCTTCGGGGGTGCCGAAAAAGCCGTGGTGGAGAAAACAATGGAGATGCTTCGCACACGGTTTCCCGAAATCACCTCGCTGCTTTACGTCGTCAACACCAAGGCCAACGACACCATCGGTGACCTTGAAGTCATACCATACGCCGGTCCCGACTTCATAGAGGAGGAGATGGAGGGATTGCGGTTCCGCGTCAACGCCAAGTCGTTTTATCAGACCAACTCAGCGCAGGCTTACGAATTATATAAGATAGCGCGCCGCTTCGCCGGACTCGACGGGAAGCCGGCCGACGGGAAACTTCCCGTGGTTTACGACCTCTACACCGGTACCGGCACAATAGCCAACTTCGTGGCGCGAAATGCCGGGCGCGTAATAGGTATAGAGTATGTCCCGGAAGCCATCGAGGACGCCAGAATCAACTCGCAGGTCAACGGCATAGAGAACACCATCTTCTATGCCGGCGACATGAAAGATGTGCTCGACGACGCACTGATAGAGCGCCACGGCCATCCCGACGTGATGATAATAGACCCGCCGCGCGCCGGTATGCACCCCGACGTGGTGGAAACGATACGCCGCGCCCGGCCAGAGAGGATAGTCTACGTGAGCTGCAATCCCGCAACGCAGGCGCGCGACCTCGCGCTACTCGACGACCTCTATGCCATAACGGCGGTGCAGCCTGTGGACATGTTCCCGCATACCCACCATGTAGAAAATGTGGTGCGTCTCGAACTCCGCGCCGAACCCAAACCCCGGCAGGATGGCCAAGGAACGCCTCTTCAGGTTTAAACGCTTCGCCGTCAGGCACCGCCGCAGCAGGCAGGCCAGCGTTGCACCGGGCCGCAGGTCTTTGAGCTGATCCTGCACGGCTCAGCCTTTCCGGCAGAAAGTGAGCCGGTAACAGATCTGGCTGATCTGATCAAACGAATGACGGCAGGCATGGCGGTCTTACTGCTGGACGGCTGCGCAAAGGGCATTGCCTTCTCGGTGCAGGGACTGAAGTTCCGCTCGGTAGACGAGCCTTCCGGGGAGGGCAATCTGCGCGGCTCCCGCGAAGGCTTTGCCGACCTGCTGCGGGTCAATCTGAGCCTGCTGCGGCGGCTCATCCGTACCGAACATCTGGTGCAGGAGGTGGCGCAGGCCGATACCGAAATGCAAACGGAATACGCCATCTGCTACTGCAAAAACAGGGCAGACTCCGCCATGGTGATCCGTGTGCGCAAAGCGCTTGCCGCTGCAAAGCCGGAGCTTTTGCTGGATTCCAGTTACTTTGTGCCGTGGCTTCTGCCGGGCAAGGCACGGCTGTTCACGCCGGTAAGCTACACCGAGCGGCCTGCCGTGGCGGCGGCAAAGATCTGTGAGGGCAAGATCGTGGTGCTGGTCAACGGAAGTCCCTCTGCCATGGTGCTTCCGGCTCTTTTCTGCGAAAATTTTGAGTGCTTGGACGATTATGCATCCACCGCCGTGTTTTCCTCTTTTCTGCGCATCCTCAAATATGTTTCGTTCTACCTCACAGTATTTCTGCCGGGTGTGTTCGTCTGTCTGGCGGTCTACCTGCCGGAGCTGATCCCACCGCAGCTTCTGTACAAGATCGAAGCGGCGGAGAAGGCCACACCGCTGCCGCTGTTTGCGGAAATGCTGCTGGTCATACTCATTTTGGAGGTCATCCGGGAAGCAGGTCTGCGGATGCCGCAGTCGCTGGGGCATTCGGTCAGTCTGGTGTCCGCGTTGATCATCGGCGATGCTGCCATTGCCACCGGGCTTATGAGCACGCCGGTGATCTTTGTGGCAAGCATCACGGCCATCGCGGTGTTCGTCACACCCTCTTTGTACGAGCCCGCTACGCTGCTGCGTCTGGGTGTGGTGCTGGCTGCAGGTCTTGCCGGGCCGGTGGGCCTTGCGGGGGCTTTTTTTGCAGTTCTGCTCAGTCTTTCCGGCACAGCCTGCCTGCAGGTGCCATATCTGGCGGCGCATCCGTTCCCGCAGCGGCCCATGGAAGAGGATGGCATCATCCGCCGCAACTACCGCCGCCTTTCAGCGCACGACTTTAATATCTGGCAGAAACGGGAGGAAAAATGATACAAAAACAGAAAGGCTTTTCTGCTCCCGTGCTGGCACTGAGCGTGTGGACAGCTGCGCTGGCAGAAGAAATGCAGACCGGTATTTCTCCGCGTGGGATGATCATTCATGGAGCGGTTCAGGCTCTTTTGCTCACATGCATCAGTGGGGTGTTCTCTGCCTGCTGGCAGCGGGCAGCCATGCAGTGGGTCTGGCTGTTTTCCGCAGGAGCATGGTTTCTGGCAGAGTTGTTTGGAACCGTAATGCAGGCCCAGAACATCTGC
>ERZ780208.879-NODE-879-length-27218-cov-3.651327_pt1 | contig 27218 bp, 23 predicted proteins | sample MGYA00511167_ERZ780208 | MGnify/ENA primary metagenome ERZ780208 (study PRJEB29588, sample SAMEA2159202) | human gut metagenome | biome: human gut; feature: human-associated habitat; material: faeces | place: Denmark | collected 2008/2010 ...
CAGCTTCGGTGTCCTCGGTCTGCACTTCGCCATCGTCCTGTATATCGTCGATGTCGTCACCGACTTCGGTGTCGGATTCGTCAACGCTCTCTGTGCCATTTGATTCGCCGTCAGAGTAATCTTCAGTTTCTCCTAAACCCTCGTCATTATCTTGGTCATCCCAATCAGACTCGGAGGAATCGTCATCATAGCCGTCGGTTTCATCAACCGATTCGTTATTGTCCTCATCTATAGACGAGTCGGAGGACTCGGGTTCACTCTCAGCGTCTTCATCAATTTCGTTGCTCACATCGTCATCGGAATCATCAAATCCAACACCGTCTTCATCGCCAGAGGATACGTCATCATTTTCGTAATCAGCATCATCATATTGAGAATCAGCGTTTTCTACATCATCCCCCTCGGAAAAACCTACCTCTTGACTATCATTTGGTTCTTCATCGGAATCGAGTTCCTCATAATCCTCGGTACTATATTCAGGAGATTCAGTAGTGTCAGTATCTTCATCAAAACCGCCAGATTCGCCAGCTTCTTCGGTTGTAGCTTCTTGCGTAGCTTCAGAAGATTCGCCGCCAGTTTCGGCTGCAGAAGTTTCGCTTACTTCCGAGCTGCTACTAACTTCGCCACCGCCGCCACCTTCAATTTCTGACATTACTTACACCTCCTTATTGTTTACTTTGCTTTTTTGCTTATCACGGGCTTCTTTTAACCATTGACCATCATCTGTGGGACCATCATCAAATCCCACTCCGCCACATATAATGTCAACTTCGGTTTGAGTATCTATTGCAGTTTCGCCTCCTGTTTGACCAAACGGTTCAACAGGAAGTTGTTCAAGTCGTTTCATGTTCGTCCTTCTTATCTGTAACAGTAATCGGGCTGAACGAAAAACGTAAGCTGTTCCGGTACGCTGCCATAGCGGAATGTGGGAACGGAAATATGCTTACAACGATTGGCTGCTCGCTGGATGCTATCTGTCAAACAACCGTTTATCTCTCGTTCCAAAATGCTTCCTCGTACAACACGGAACATAATAAATTCTTCTTCCATCTGGAGACTGTTGTACAGCATACTTTCCAACTGAGCCTTACTATCAAGTAAAGCGTTGTTTACTCGGAAATAGTTATATGGGGAAGATGGACATTCGGGATAATGCTTTCTATTCCAAGTATGGTCTTTGGCGATTTCTTCATCACTTAAATTCATATAACCGTAATTCGGAACAGAAGAGGAATCTGAGTATTGGTTATCCCATGTAACATCAACGTGGTGGTAGTAGCCGTTTATCTTTACGATATTCCATGCATGAGGACCGGCACCGATTGAACTGCTACCCTTACCGGAAACAACCCAACACTCTAATCCAATTTTGTCGCATAAGAACTTAAAGGATTTTGCGAAGCCCTCGCATACGCATTTATTTTTCAATAGTGCTCCAATAATGTTGTGAGCTTCTGTGATATTACGTTCATTGAGTCTATGGCTACTTGCGGCAACAGTATCGTATTCCAGGTTGCTTTTCAGATAATCGTGCAAAGAACGAACCTTGTCATAATCTGATTGATGGTCATTTATATGCTCGTCGATGATTCTCTGTGCAACATCATCTAATTGGTTGCGAATTTTAGAAGTTTCAGCAGGAGAATACAAATAAACGGGCATTATGTCTCGTCGTATCAAGCTTGACATGACACGAAATTCTTGACCCACATAAAAAATCTCTGGATGGTCATTCAAAACCTCAATAGCCAATTCATCAGCCGGGATTGAACCGGTAACGGGAAAACTTCTTCCTCTATTTTGAAAGCATTGGAGGGCAGTATCATATATTCGTTTATTAACCCCCAAAGTGTTGTAATACACGCTCTGCACTCAGCTCACCTCCAAACTGACAATTTACCAAACCTTTTTATTCTTCTTTACGGAAACTTTCAATTCACGGCTGATAGATCCGCTTTGATTTTTTATGTAGATTTTACAATCTCCGATATTTTTACCTAAAATATATCCTCCACGATACTCAGCGACATTCTTATCGCTACTTGCAATTCGCAGTAAATCAACACCATAGGCGTTTTCTGGGATAATCTGATATTTCCATTCTTTTTGTTCACCTACTACAAGCTCAAGGAAGCTACAGGGACAGATAATATCATCAATATCCGGTTGTACCTCCAGAGAAACACGTTTAGATGTTTCTGTTGTATAAGCTGTTATCGTGCAACGCCCACAAGCTTTTGCTGAAATAATACCGGTATTAAAATCAACCGTAGCAACGGAATGGTCATCGCTACTCCATCTAATCTCATCTTTGTTTTCGGCATCATCAGGAACTATCGTGACGGTCAATTCGCTTTCGCCACCAACAGGCACATAAAGCATCGACGGAAATAATATTATGTCAGTAATTAGGTTTCTCTGGCGAACTTTAATCAGCTCGGTGGCAACAGGATATGGATCATCTCCAATAAACACAGAAACCTCGGCTGTTCCTGTAGAACGAGGAAGCAGTACATCGTCTTCAATATCAATTACATTTGTTGAATCTGAGACTATTCTGATTTTTATTTCACTATCAGAAGGAAAGATTTGTGCATTCAGCTCCACAGCTCGTCCAACATCACACACCTGTGGAACAGCAACATGGCATATAGGTGAGGCTTGACATACAAGCTCTAAATCTTTCTTTTCGCTTTCGGTTAAAAATTCCTTGGATTGTGCAGGAAATTCATAACTCAAATGAGAAACCATAGGACAAAGTGCTTCTTCCTCGATTATCCCTAAAAGAATCTTTCCTATATCTTCGGGATCTACGCTGAAAAACAACTTTGATCCCTGGCGTCTGATAAACCTTGTTTCTGTTCCCATTACCAAGGCATATATAGGAGCATCGGTATCTAATCTTATATAATCATCCTCGCTGCCGCATAAAGCAACAACAACAGGAGTGTTATAAGGAATATCAGCAGCATCAAACGGATTGATTTCCACCGTAACCAATGGACAATCAGACCATGTAATGCCGTCCGGTGATACACCCTCAAAGATTCCTTGTTCCTTCAAAACTTCATATACGGCATCTGACATCCTGTCATCATTACTGACATTAACAATAGGTATGACAATGCTTTCTTCAACATCATCGCATCCCAACACTTCCAATTTGTCGAGCCTTTCATATACATTTGTTTCAATCGGCAACGCTTGGCTTACAAAAGAAATACAGTGAGCATTTCTGTGTGCCAGCTCCTCTAACCATTCACAGGCAAACTCGTTTGACACGCACAGCATTTCGTAGTCGGAATTAACCTCACGGTAGATTTCTGTAAACAAACAATCAAACCACTTTTCAAGCCTCTGATGCTGAAAGCTTGTCAAGGAACTATATGGAGATATTTTTTTGCCGTTTATTGAAATTTTCAGTTCTGGCAAAAACGGGTTATAAAATACAACTATTTGATTCATTTATTACCTCTCGCTTTTCCATAGATTCCCTCGTAAATCAACGGGTATTTGTTATAGTTGATTTTTTCAACACGTTTATTGAGAAGCAGATATCGAAGAACCCTGTTCTTGATGTTTTCATCGGTTAAAAGGACATAGCTGTCGAGATGGTCATAAACACGACTATGCCAGTTTTTGATTAAAACCATATCCTTCTTGTCAATACAATCACGGGTAATCTTTGTTTCTTTTTTATAATCCTTTGTAAAGCAAATCGGGAGCGCTTCAAACAAACCATTACAACTAATAAACTCTGCCAGTTTTGCGGCAAAAGTTCCGTTAACAGGAGCTTGACGCTCAAAACACGAGCACCAATCAACCATAACCTGAATAATGTCTTGTTTTTTTGATGCGTTAATATCGGAGTTGTTTATAATCTCCAATAAATCATCCAACTGGAAACCTTCCTCGGCGGCAAGTCCTGTTTCATATTGAAATACAAGTTCCACCGCCAACTGTCCCTTTATCACAGAGAGAGCATAATCGTCTGTGATAAGGTCCGCTTGATGATATTGTTCTTCGCTCTTGTCGATTTGAGTTAATACAGCTTCGACCCAGTTGTTTTGATAAACAACTGCAACACCCATAGGGAATCGAGATATTTCTCTAATCTGACTATCATTGAGTCCCATGGAAAGACCTGCAATTTTGCAGTCTTCATAATCGGGAAGTCTCATAATAATTTTTGTGTTTGTGTTTTTTACAGCAGATACATCAACTGCAGTAGGAGACTGATCAACAATAATAAAACCTTCTCCGTATGTACGCATTTCGGCGATGGCAGAGCTAATCATTTCTACGGATTTTGCTTGCACGTTAGAACCTTCACTACCACCAGTGAGACTACGTTTCAAGATGTTATGAGCCTCTTCCATTACAGTTACATGGCGAAGTGGTTGGTTTTCTTCGCTTGTACACATACGATACTCGTTCAATTTGAGTATTAGTATACCCATGAGCAAGCTCTTGGTCTCCAAGGAAGAAACTCTACTGAGATCAACAATGGTGTTTTGATCAAACAAGTATTCTTCGTCAATGTCGTTTACGCTACACAGGACTTGCCCAGAAATACCATTAGTTAGAGACTTTACTCTCGTTACAAGTGCTCCCGTGTAATCTCCTTTAGAATCTGAGGAATATGATGACGAATTGATAATCTCCGGCAATGCCTCTAACACATCATTAAATGTGGGAAACTTGCTATGACCATTAGGAATATAAATTGAGTTTTCCAAATCCCAACCGCATTTCACATAGGCTCTTTCAAATGAGTCTTTGAGAATTGCAGGCATAGCTGCGTATAATGGCCAGCAAGCGTTGAAAATCTCAATCAATCTATCAAGATGTTCCAAAACGTGTATACCTTGATTAAATCTAAAGGGGTTAATATGGAGCATCGAATAGTAACGGGGATTTGTGCAATACACATGAATGCCAGGAAGTTTACCATAGTATCGCTTATATTCTCCCTTAGCCGGTTCTATTACCAAGAAAGGGATCTTGTGCTTTATCATTTCGTCCAAAATACGATATGTCGTATTTGATTTACCAGATCCTGTGGAACCAGTAATAAAGCAGTGGGAACGAAAACTTTCAAGGTCGAGTTTTACTCGTGCTGTTTCTTTTTCACCCATGTGGTAAACCTGTCCAAGTTCCACCTTTTTCCCACGAGGAGCACCACTGGAAAAACGAACATTACGACCGAACTCAGCCATATTAAGGACGGTTACACCTGGAACCGAATGGTGGGGCAAGCCCATTATGTAGGGCATTTCATTACCGCTTATTAAACTGCAAGGATTAACTGTTTGGCTTTCCACCTCGAAGAACTGGTTATCACTAGGGATTGAAAAACGAGGATGGATGCAATAGCGAAGATATTCCAAGAGGGCAGGAGTGTTCTCGGCATTGTCTTGTTTCCACACATTAACATAAGAATTTTCAACGCCAGAGTCATAGCCTGCCATCAAAGCTTTATAGGTGCTCGCTGCAACAACAGAGGTTTGCACATTTTCTGAAACAAAGTAACAAGCTATATCCCACAAGCCAAACGCTTCACAATTCTTGATACGAGCAAGATGTTGGTCGATTTTTTCAAGAATATATTTTACGGATTTATTTTCGCTTGTAACAGTGATTGTGCGGCTATCACCGCTCGTGTCTGTATCGTTTTCCGTAATTGTTTCACCCTTAGTATCAGATGTTCCATGGGTCACTGCACTCGCCCATGAACTTCCAGAGCTATATCCAGTAGAAGTGCTGTTGTTAAATCCCATCCCCAAAAAACCGAATGAAGTTCCGTGACTACGAGAGGCTGAACGGCTATTGAAATGGCTCGTTGTATCTGTAAGGCTGTCGTTGAGCGTTTTTGAAAAATTCTCGCTCATACCTTTAGAAACTGCCTTGCTGTAGTTTTCACCATAGGAGAGCTGAGTAGAAGCGAAGGGAGAGAGACCGGAATATATCTTTTGCAGTCCTCGCTTACGTTGCTCAAGAATTTCCTTATCCAAAGGTTCTGCAATAAATACCGCTGTATATTCCGAACCTTTCATAGTATCAATAAACTTTTCAATACCTTGTACAAAGCGTTCCTTATCTTCATCTCTCGTAGAGGGAACGATAGATACCGAAGAAACATTTTGACGAGTGCCAAAACGTCCACTCTCATTTATAGAACCCAAGACCTTTCGAACTTCTTCTTGGGGAATAGCGTGTATCTGACTACCTGCAAAATTACCTTTGAAGCTCTTTTCTAAAATTGCCTCTGCAGTAGAAGCGTTATCAACAGAACGCACACCAATATAGAATCCAAGTTCGTTTCTCGTGCTTCTGATTATGAGAAGACCGGCAGCTTGAATGTTAAAAAAGGCACTATATACACTGATAAGTTTGTCATTTGCGTTCTCGTCTACATCGTAAACAATGCGTTCGATTTGATACAAGCGAATATGTTCGTCAGATTTTTCTGCCGGGTCGAGTTCCACCAACGGATAACGATCCAGATTGATTAAGTAATTCTTATTAACAAAAGCATCTGCATACAGCATCCCCTTTTCCAAGGCGGCGTTAGCTTGTGCTTCATCTAATATAAGTTCAAATTTTTCGTTCTCCATTAGTTTCCTCCGGTCGCACATTGCTGTTCCGCAACTGATAACATAAATCGCCATCTACCAAAATTACTTAAAATCATTGGTTTTTACTAATGGTGCTTTTAATTAAAATCTTCCTCATTGAACGTTGCAATCAGTTCATCAATTAAATCCGACTCCTTCTTATCAGCTGCATCTATTTCAGCTATAAATTTAGCAGAAATCGGCAATCCTTTATTAGCACATTCTCTTGCAAGCGTTCTTGCTTCCGTTACGAATACATTAGAGCTGTGTGGTTTTGCAATATCCATTAATATTTTTAACCCTTTATTCACATTCTGGCTTGTTCCCAATCCATTAATATAACATTTTACAAGTCCTAAACCGCTCCAATCAATATCAGAACATTTTGATAGCCAAAAGAATGCTGCTTTTTCATTCTTATCTGTTCCTGTACCGTCTAAATAGCACATTCCCAGATACGCCTGTCCGGCTTCATCTCCCAGCTCTGCAGCACGTCTATAATACTCAAATGCCCTTTGTTCGTTTTTCTGCACAACATTACCATCCATATAATATGTTGCCAGAAAATAATATGCTCCGCCGTGTCCCAGATCGGCTGCTTTCTGAAAATATTTCATTGCAATATCATGTTCCTGAGAATGCATATGTAAAACTCCCATTTTATAAAGGCCAACTGGGTGATTGCATTCTGCAGCTTTTTCATACCATTCTATTGCGCTATCTCTATCACTGTTTTTTTCGTAATATTGTGCTTTTGCTATATAATCATCCGCACTCACTCCTGATATTTTTTTATTTTGATTCCTTTTTTCTGGATCAGTCTTGACACCACCTAATAATCTATTCAAAAATCCCATATTTTTTAACCCCCAGTTCTTACCAAATTCTTTATTTCATCTTCTACAAAAGCTCTTCTTAATGAAGCTACCCGGCAAAAAAAAGGATCTACTTTCTCTTCATCATTATTCGCAAGCATAAAATTTGCAACGCAATGCTCACAGAATCTAATGTTTTCACATGAATTACATTTATAGTTTGAAGATGCTTTTTTATCTACAAATTCTTTTTGTAAATACTCCCATCCCTCATCAAAGCCTCCTTTCCGGAGATCAAATTTTCGATAAGAAGCTCTAACGCATCCTTGCATTTTCAGATCAGATGTAATAAATACATGTTGATTTGCGATTGAACATGGATACAAATATCCTTCTCCAAATCTCTGGACTGTTCTCTGAGGACGTAACTCAATTTCTCCTGCCAGAAGATCTTTCGCAACATCTTTCCAAAACGATTTTCTTCCATTATCCTTCACGTCAAAGTCAAATGCCATCTCAGGTGTTAATCTAAACGATACCGGTTCCATGGAACCATCACTCATTGGATGAACATCTAAAATGACTACCATCGGAACACCCAATTGATTTCCAAACTCTCTTACTTTATATAGATCGTCTATATTTTGCTCCATTGCCACAAATTTTAATTCATATTTAATATTATTCTTTTGAAGCAATTCCAGAGCATTCATAAACTTTTTAAAACTGCCTTTAACTCCTGTTACTTTTTCATAGGATTCCTCTGTATAACCATACATCGAAGTACTTATAACTTCTACCGGATATTCCAAAAATAAATCAATATGTTTTTGTGACAAAAGTGTTATATTTGAAAGTAAAGATACTAAAACGCCTTTTTTCTTTGCATACACAAACATATCTTCAAAATCAGGTCGCGTAAAAATTTCGCCCCCCGTAAAATAGCAGTCCACAAGTCCGCGTTCTGTCAAAGTATCAAAAATTGTCTTAAACTCCTCCAATGTAAAATCCCTGTGTTCCCGATCTGGTTTTGCATAACAATGGACACAATTCAAATTACACTTCGCAGTCAATTCAAAACCCGCTGTGAACGGAGCACGAATCCCTTCAAAGTTTTTATCAATAAAATCATTCATAAGCTCATTATGCATACAATATCGATCTGCCATTTTCTCCCCCATTATTCCACTATGATTAATTTACTCTCTATTAGCTGATTCACAAACCCTTCTATTGCTACCGCTTCTGCAGAGTCTACTTTTAAACCATATTCACTGCAAACAGCACTTACCAAATCTGTTATATTTTGAACATTATCTGCCAGTTTCCAAATTAAAGCTGCTGTCTCGTTTAGAAAAATTGGATCATTACTCGCTTCATTATATTTAACTGGCATAAGTATATTTTTCCCGTAAATTTCCCGCAACACCAGGTTTGAATTCTTTTTCAAATCTTACTTTCCCCTTTTCAATAATATCTTACATTTAATGTCTCCCGCAGTACACTTGTACCACGAGAGACACTAAATCTTTGGTATGTATATCTTCTTAATTATTTCTAAGATCGATATCACTTACCCTGATAGCAGCATGACTTAAATGTGCAATGATACGGATTTTCTGGACCATATGCCGCTGTTCTGTTGCTTTTTTTCAGAATAACCATCTGTGGATAAACAAATTTCTTCATACATTTTCTCCTTTCCGTCAAATTTTGTTTACAGATTTCCCTTTTGGGTGTAAACACCATTTCATATTCAATTCTTTAATTCAGATGTTTACTTTAGAAGTTTCTGTAATAAAATCCTACAGAAAATTTTCATCCCCATTTTTGCATAAATCTATTAACTACACCCCAATCAGTTAAGACTGTAAACACTCCAACTTATCTTAATTACATTTCCTTTATATCATTCATCTTTATATTGATTTTAGTTCCCTTTTCGCGTCCTGTCAATTCATTTCGCGTCCATTTGTTTCTATTTATAGCCGTTTTGTTACAATCATTTTGAAACCAGACTATATATTAACTTTACAACACCATATCGAGGATCATGCATGACATCATTTGGAGAACGCCTGAAACAACTCATGGAAGATCAGTCTATTTCCCAGCGTGATCTGGCTGCTGCCCTGAACATTTCTAAGTCAACTGTCAGTGGATATGTCAACAGCTACAGAGAACCAGACTTCAAATCCCTTTTGGAAATTGCTTCTATCTTTCATGTAACAACAGACTATCTGCTTGGAAATTCCGATATTCCGTCTCTTCCCACCTCTGCCCATAACAATCAATCCATTCTTTTGCTTTCCTACTTTGAACAGCTCAGTCCTGAAGTACAGAATATCGTCTTAAAAGAAGTAAAAGCACTTACCAAACCATAATTTACAACAAAGGCAGTGATACCCACTTTTCATGGGATCACTGCCTCATTCAACTCCACTTCTTATTTTATTGCTTTCTTTCAGAGAAGCGTAAGCTACGTTATTCTTCCGCCAGTTTTTTGTTACAGGTTTCCAGTGCTTTATTTACATTTTCCAATGTAAATTCACTATCCGAACCATTTACTGCTTCCACCAGTCTCCAGTACAATTTTGTTTTATGTTCCGCTATGTATTCTGAAAACAGATCTGCAGCTTCCTGATATTCCCCATTCCCCATCTCAACATATGCCATATACGCCTTGTCATATGATTTCTGCTGCCTGTCATCTGAAATATATATAATGCATAACACGATGCAAAAAACGATGCAACAAATTATAATGTTCCTTTTACAAAAAAATTTTCTTTTCATCTGTTCCTCCTGATTCTCTTCTGACCTTAAACCAGTCGAATTTATTTTCAGTTTAACAATAAATTCCTTCTCAAATTTTGTCAATCCATATAAGCAATATAGCTGCAAAAAGGACAGCCTTCTTTACAGCTGCCCTTTTACACCTTATATTCTTACGCTTTCATCCCGTACTTTGCCGCCATCTGTTCAAATACTTCCGGCTCCATCAACCTTGCAATATACTCTGTGTCCCCATTTTCCGACATTTTGGCAACCAGCTTCAGCGTACTTTCTTTCGCCTTTTGCATTCCACGCAGTTCGCCCTCTTTCATTCCCTCTTTTATTCCAGCACTTTTCCCCTCTTCTCTCAGTTCCTCTGCCCATTCTTCCATCGCTTTACACATATCTATACTCTCCTTTCCGTTTTCCAGATATTTTTCTTTCTTATCCTGCAGTTCTTTCAGATTTAACATCACGCAGATCATATCGTAAGTCGCCACGTCCATTCTACTGATCCGATTTAAATACTCTACACCGGTTTTTATTTTTCCCTCACTTTTCAACCGGATATAGCGAAGCTGTCTGGCATATTCTGCCAGATCATATTCCATGCAGCGAAACGGCATCGTCAAATGCGGCTGATTCTGCGCTTCTGCTGCCAGTAAAACATAGCTTTTCTCGTTCCAAAATGCCCGAATCGCATCTCTCTCCCGCCTTCTGGCAGTTGGTCTTTTCACGCGCTCTGACAATCCTTGTTGATAAAACTGCTGTACCTCACACAGGTTGCCTGCCTGCACAACCTCCTCTCCCTGATATAGGCAACCATTGTACAGATCCGCCAATACCTCGGCACGACCCAAATACGCCGTAAATGCATCGTTTTGTTTCCCCATTCATGCCTCCTGCTTTTTCACTTTAATCTCCATTCCGCAGGCGCTTTGCGCCGAAGGAATCGCGAGACGAACGTCCAGTTCGGCTCTGCGATCCCAGCTACCTTGTGACGCCTGCGACACAGCAAACGCAAGATCGGTTTTTCGCCACAACAAAAAGCCGCTGTAGTTTTTACATCTTTCAGAGTCAGTTTTAAACTCCGACCCGGAGAGCATGTAGAAACTACAGCGGTTTTCTATTTTTTATCTCATCCTTATTGCACACAGCTTCGACTCACAGCTTTCTGCTGCCAGCATCGGGCATTCCGAACACCCGTACCTGCCAGCGTCCAGCCTCAGAATTTCTCGTACTGATCCACATCCACTACAAAGACGGTACATCCGCCGACCTGCATATCGATCGGGATCATCGAGTTTGCGCCAGGACCAAGACTTCCGGTCGACATGGAGGGCATCGTATATTTGACGGACTGACGCGCACCTGCGCATTCCTTTAAAATCTTGAGCGCGCCGGGAACCTGTTCATCCTCCGTACCGATGACCAGCGTGACGTTCTTGTTTTTCAAAAAGCCACCGGTGGTAGAGAGCTTGGTTACCCAGTATTTTTCCTTGTTCAGCTCTTCTACGGTTTCATCCACATCTTCCGAATGCAGCATGGCAAATATCATTTTCATAACAGATTCCTCCTGTCCGCGATGGGTTGCAGTTTTTTTCTATTATATACAGACCACCGAAAAAAAGCAATCTCAAAGCGTCTTCTTCATGTAATAATGTGTATGTCCCTTTGGTGCATTGGTAAGCGTACCGAATATCTCATAGCCCTGCTTTTCATAAAAGCCCGGTGCCTGAAAATCAAACGTATCCAGCTGTGCCATATAACAGCCTGCTGCTTTCGCTTCTTCTTCTACTTCTTTTAACAGTCTGGCAGCAATGCCCTGTTCCCGGTAATTCTCCGCCACCCATACAGACTCAATCGAAAGGATGTTCCAGAGGATACTGCATGCCAGTACACCGCCGACCAGTTCGTTTTTTTCATTATAGGCGCAGCGGCAGAATTTAACAAAAGGCTCCCCTTGTCTGCAGGGAACCTTCCGTAAATTATATGCAACCAGCTGATCGTCTAATTCTTCTTCGTCTGCAACGGACGGAGCATCAAACCGGAAGCGATTAGTCATGACATGCCTCGCATTTGCAGCCAGGGCCTTTTTCGAGCATTTCCTTTGCAGTATGCCATCCGAGACAGGCACATTTTACACGCGCAGGCATATGCGCCACATCCGCCAGGATCGAGGATTCCTCCAGCTCGTCCATTTCCTCCTCCGAAGCCTTGCCCTGAATCATTCGCAGGAAAATATCTGCCAGGCGCAGTGCTTCATCCTTGGATTTGCCGATAATCAGATCGAGCATCATATCTGCGGATGCCTGCGACACCGCACAGCCGTCTCCCTGAAATGCGCCGTCTACGATCTTGTCATCTTCTACCTTTAACAGCAGGACGATGTCATCCCCACAGCTGGGATTTACACCCTCCAGCGCCATGTTTGCACCCTCCAGGGTGTGCTTATGATAAGGGTGTACATTATGCTCTGTCAGACTCTCATTGTAAAAGGTCTTACTCTCCATACCCCATTCTCCTTCTCAGTGTTTTGAGGCTCTGCGTAAAGCGCAGAACTTCTTCTTCCGTATTATAAAAAGCGAGGCTCGCACGTGTCGTGGACGGTGTTTTTAAATACGCCAGCAGCGGCTGTGCACAGTGATGTCCCGCGCGGACAGCGATTTTATCGGAATCCAGAATCGCAGCCACATCATGGGGATGCACATCCTGAACCGTAAACGCCAAAATACCATGATGGTCTTCGGGACGATCGGAGCCGATGATATGCACATACGGATTCTTCTTCATCTCTTCCATTGCCAGCGCTGTCAGCTCATCCTCACGCTTTGTGATCTCCTCAAAACCGATTCCTTCGATATAACGGATCGCTTCGCCCAGCGCATACGCGCCTGCAGCGTTGACGGTTCCCGCCTCGAATTTATGCGGCACCTCAGCATAGGTTGCACCGGTGCGGGTCACATATTCGATCATTTCGCCGCCGGTCAGAAAAGGAGGCATTTTTTCCAGCCACTCCATCTTGCCGTACAGCGCACCAATTCCCATCGGAGCCAGCATCTTATGTCCGGAAAAGGACAAAAAATCCACATCCAGCTCCGACACATTAACCGGCATATGCGGCACACTCTGCGCGCCATCCGCTACCAGTACGATGCCCTTTTCGTGACAGAGGCTGGCTATGCCTTTGATATCGTTGACACAGCCTAACACGTTGGACATCTGGGTAATTGCCATAATTCTCGTCTTTTCCGTCAGGACAGCTGCCACGTCTTCCAGCGTGATTTTGCCGTCTTTGGAGCATTCCACGAACTTTAACTGTGCTCCGGCACGTTTTGCCGCATGCTGCCAGGGCAGCAGATTGCTGTGATGCTCCATAATGCTGACTACCACTTCATCTCCGGGTTTCAGCAGCAGGCTTCCCAGGCTGTAAGCGACCAGATTCAGGCTTTCCGTTGCATTTCTGGTAAAAATGATCTCTTCCGGACGGGCTGCACCAATAAAGTGCTGTACCGTTTTACGGGCATCTTCATAACATTTCGTCGCATTCTCACTCAGTTCATATAAGCCGCGCAGCGGATTCGCATTATGGCATTCATAAAACTCCCGTTCTGCCCGCAGCACGCAAGCAGGCTTCTGGGAAGTCGCCGCACTGTCCAGATAGGTCAGATCCGGATTTGCCAGAAGCAGTGGAAAATCTTCACGAATTTTCTTCACATTCATCAGCTGCATCTCCTCCCAGATAAGCTCTTACCAGTTTCTGCGCAGTTTCATCCGGAATCTTCTGGCATACCGCTTCGATTCTCGCATCCGCCATCAGTGCATATGCCTGTTCCTCCGAAATCCCGCGCGCCTGCATATAAAACAGCGTCTCTTCATCCAGCTGTCCGATCGATGCGCCATGGCTGCCCTTGACATCCTCTTCCGCACAGAGAATCAGCGGAATGGTCTGATTTACCACATCGTCGCCCATCAGCAGCACATCTTCTTTTTCTGCTCCGACAGATTCTGCTGAGCCGTGCTGAAAGTCGATCGTTCCGCGGAACAATTTCGAAGACGCATCCTTCAATACGCCGGACGCATTGATCTCGCTGTTTGTACGTTTTCCCTCATGCAGCGCCACATAGTTCATGTCCAGACGCTGATCGTCCTGTAACAGATAACCGATATCGGACTGCAGGGAGCTTTCATTTCCGAGAAGCTCTGTCTGGCATCCCTGATAAATCTTTCCACCGCCCAGGAAAATGTGCACCATTTCAATGCGTCCCTGATCCTCGCAGATGCTTCCGACATCATTTAAAACACGGAACCCTTTGCCGAGGCAATCGATCTGAACGAGACGCAGCAGTGCGCCTTTTCCGACCTTTGCGCGGGTTCTCACGCTGCAAAGTCCCTCTGCATCTGCATCGGATGCATAATCCATCACAACGGTCATCTCGCTGTTTTCTTCTGCAATCAGATCGATCAGATCCAGACTTGCAGTCTGATCCTTACAGACAAAGCCAAGACGCAGCGCAGCTGCCTCTTTTATGCCTGCAGGCATCCGGTAAGCTTTTGCTGCAAAGCCTGACTGCTCTGCCAGCTTGTCCATGTCCGATCCCATACCGGTTTTGATCGGTTCCAGTGTGCTTGCTTCTACCGCAAACGTTTCCGGAATTTCTTCTTTTTCCAAAGCCTGTCTGTCTGCTTTTACCTGCTTTACTTCCGTTTCATTCATCCGAAGCCAGTTCCAGGTCTTTGCAGGCAGGAAATTTATTTTCATATCCATGTTGATTCCTACTTCCTCTCATTTCGCTGCAGATTCGTTTTCCTGCAGCCTTACCCGATGCTGCCTTTCATTTCCAGACGGATCAGATTGTTCATCTCGACCGCATATTCCAGCGGAAGCTCTTTCGAAACATTATCCGCAAAGCCGCTGACGATCATCGCTCTGGCATCTTCCTCGGAAAGTCCTCTGGACATCAGATAAAAGACTGCTTCGTCGCTGATCTTGCCGATCTGCGCCTCATGTCCGATATCCGCATCCTTTGTCCGGATATCCATTGCCGGAATCGTATCCGATCTGGAACGGTCATCCAGCATCAGGGACTCGCAGGAAACGGAGCTCTTGCTGTGCTTTGCCTGCTTTGTAACTACAACGCTGCTACGGAACGTGCTCACGCCGCCGTCCTTGGAAATCGATCTCGTATTCATATAGGAAGAAGTGTTCGGAGCGCTGTGTACGACCTTCGCACCGGTGTCCAGGTTCTGACCTTTGCCTGCAAAGGTAATGCCGGTAAATTCACTTCTCGCGCCTTCGCCAGCCAATAAGCTCGTCGGGTACAGATAGGAAACATGGGAACCAAAGGAACCGGATACCCATTCAATCGTGCCGCCCTCTTCTACCTTTGCCCGCTTGGTATTTAAGTTATACATGTTCTTCGACCAGTTCTCGATTGTCGAATAACGCAGCTTCGCATTTTTGCCGACATACAGCTCTACACAGCCCGCATGAAGGTTTGCAACATTGTATTTCGGTGCGGAACAGCCTTCGATAAAGTGCAGATACGCGCCCTCTTCAACAATGATCAGTGTATGCTCAAACTGTCCTGCACCGGGCGCATTCAGTCTGAAATAGGACTGCAGTGGAATCTCCACATGCACACCTGCCGGAACATATACGAACGAACCGCCGGACCAGACCGCGCCGTGCAGTGCCGCAAACTTATGGTCTCTGGGCGGAACCAGCTTCATGAAATGGCTGTGCACCAGATCGGCATATTCTCCGGTCAGCGCGCTTTCCATATCCGTGTATACAACGCCCTGTGCAGCAACCTCTTCGCGCACGTTGTGATAAACCAGCTCAGAATCGTACTGTGCGCCGACGCCCGCCAGGGAGGTACGCTCTGCATCCGGGATACCCAGTGCTTCAAACGTATTTTTGATATCGGTCGGAACCTCGGACCATTTCGCACTCATCTGCGTGTTGGGGCGTACATAGGTAACAATCTCGTCCATATTTAAGTCTTCGATGGACGGGCCCCAATCCGGCATCGTCATTTCATTATATACTTTCAGGGCTTCCTGACGAAATTCGCGCATCCAGTCCGGATCGTGTTTTTCTTTCGAAATCTGATCCACGATTTCCGGTGTCAGTCCCTCTTTGACCCGATATACATCTTTCTCTTCGTTTCGGATGTCATAGATGCTTCTGTTGACATCCTCCACATAAGTCTTTTCTTTCATGGGATTCTCCTTCTTGGACGCTTCTTATTCCTGATGTCCGATATATTTTTCAAAACCGTTTTCGTTAATATCCTCCACAAGGCTGCTATCGCCGGACAGAATCATCTTTCCGTCTGCCAGCACATGCGTCACATCCACATGCAGGGATTCCAGAATTCTCGTGCTGTGTGTAATTACCAGCAAGGAGCCCTGCTGATTCTTCTGGAACTCTTCGATTCCCTTGGATACGGTGCGGACTGCATCGACGTCCAGGCCGGAATCGGTTTCATCCAGAATCGCCAGATCCGGTTTTAACATCAGAAGCTGCAAAATCTCCGCCTTTTTCTTTTCACCACCGGAGAAGCCAACATTTAAATCACGGTCTGCATAGGAATGATCCATCTGCAGTACGTCCATTGCTTTCTTTAATTCTTTGCGGAACTCCCACGGACGGATTCTCTGTCCGGTGCGCTGTTCCAGCGCATTTCTCAAAAAGTTCCCGAGGGTAATACCGGGAACCTCCAGCGGGTTCTGGAACGATAAAAACAGACCAGCCTTCGCACGCTTGTCTGTGGATTCCTCTGTAATATCCTGTCCCTTGAACCAGATCTGACCGTTTGTCAGCTGATATCTGGGGCTTCCCATCAGCGCATAACCCAGTGTGGATTTACCGGCACCGTTTGGGCCCATCAGGACATGTGTTTCTCCTCTGTTTATCTCAAGGTCAATGCCGTGAAGGATCTCTGTGTCCTCTACGTTGACTACTAAATTCTTTACCTGCAGCAGCTGTTCTGACATAACTTCCTCCGTTCTTCACAGGTCTTTGTCTCTGTTTTTCGTCCCTGCGACTGTCTTCCTGGTTAACTCCTACTAACTTTGTAGGGTTTGCTGTAGATTATCATAATGGAATCTTTCCCAAAATGCAAGCATTAAATCCTACAAAATTACAGGGATATCGGGCAACGGTTTGGCATTCCAGACAAAAAGGTCGGGAAATGCGCTCCACAGACAGTCTGTGAGACATTTCCCGACCTTGCTTTTAATACTTTTTATAGATAGGAATTCTTTACCGCGTTCGTAAAATCCTACTCTGCGCGCACCCCTTCTTTGTTCAGATCTGCGATAAACATGGCATCCCCAAAGGAGAAAAACCGATATTTCTCCTTTACCGCCTCTTCATACGCCTTCAACACATGGTCTCTTCCTGCAAATGCGGATACGAGCATCACCAGTGTCGATTCCGGCAGATGGAAGTTTGTAATCAGCCCGTCCATCACCTTGAACTTGTAGCCCGGATAGATAAAGATATCCGTGTTGCCGCTGCAGGCTTTCATATGTCCGTCCGCTTCCGCAGCGCTCTCTACAGTACGACAGCTCGTCGTACCGACACAAATCACACGGTTTCCGGCTGCTTTGGCATGGTTGATTTTATCCGCCGCTTCCTGGGTCACCTGATAAAATTCTGTGTGCATATGGTGTTCCAGCACGTTGTCGACCTTGACCGGACGGAATGTGCCAAGTCCCACATGCAGCGTGACATAGGCAATATCCACACCCATCGCTTCTACCTGGGCAAGCAGCTCCTTTGTAAAATGCAGTCCTGCCGTCGGCGCAGCTGCAGAGCCTTCAAATTTTGCATATACCGTCTGATAACGGTTTTTGTCCTGAAGCTTATGGGTAATATAGGGAGGCAGCGGCATTTCACCGAGGGAATCCAGCACCTCTTCCCAGATTCCATCATAAAAAAACTTCACCAGGCGATTTCCATCTTCCTCCACATCCAGAATCTCTGCACGCAGACGTCCGTCGCCAAAGACGACCTTTGCACCGGGGCGCAGCTTTTTGCCGGGCTTTACGAGGGTTTCCCAGACATCGTTTTCCATCCGCTTTAACAGCAGGATTTCTACAGCAGCTCCCGTATCCTCTTTTGCACCAAGCAGACGCGCCGGAATAACCTTCGTGTTGTTTAAAACCAGACAGTCGCCCGGTTTTAAGAACGAACAGATCTCTTTAAAAATATGATGTGAGGTCGCCCCCGTCTGTCTGTCCATAACAAGCAGGCGGGATGCGCTCCGATCCTCCAGCGGATCCTGTGCGATCAGCTCCTTCGGGAGGTCAAAATAATAATCAGAAGTTTTTAAGCCTTCCATTTCCATTACAGACACGCTTTCTCCAAAAATGCAACATAGCCGCATTTTGTCTCATAAATATCTGCCTTGCTGGTAGCTTCCCACGGTGCATGCATGGAAAGAACTGCAACACCGCAGTCGATTACGTTCATGCCGTACAAAGCAAGAATGTAAGCAATTGTTCCGCCGCCGCCGACATCGATCTTGCCAAGCTCAGCGGTCTGGAATGCAACGCCGGACTCCTCCATGATCGCACGGATATGTGCAACATATTCTGCGTTTGCATCATTGGAGCCGGATTTTCCGCGGGCACCTGTAAATTTATTGAACACCATGCCGCGTCCGAAGAACGCTGCGTTTTTCTTTTCAAAAGCAGACGCATAAGAGGGATCAAATGCTGCGCTTACATCAGAAGAAAGCATATCAGAGGCTGCCAGACATCTTCTGACATTTAATTCACTGTATTCGCCGACAAGATTTAACATCTCTGCAACGGTATTTTCGAAGAAACGGGACTGCATGCCGGTTGCGCCGACGCTGCCGATCTCTTCTTTATCTACCAGGATACAGCATGCGGTGCGCTCCGTCTGACCAATTTCCAGCATCGCTGCCAGAGAAGTAAATGCGCATACTCTGTCGTCCTGACCATAACCAAGCACCATGCTTCTGTCCAGGCCTGCTTCTCTTGCCTTGCCGGCCGGTACAACTTCCAGCTCTGCGGACAGGAAATCCTCTTCCTCAATGCCATACTGCTCCGCCAGAAGCTTCATCACGCCAGCCTTTACCGCCTCTTTTTCTTCGCCTGCCAGCGGTCTGCTGCCGAAGATTAAGTCAAGCGCTTCGCCCTCGATGACCTTGGAAGCCTTCTTTTCCATCTGCTCTGCAGACAGGTGGATCAGCAGATCAGAAATGAAGAATACCGGATCGTCTTCGTTTTCACCGATATTGATCTCTACGATGGAGCCGTCCTTCTTTGCAACGACGCCGTGCAGCGCCAGAGGCAGGGTTACCCATTGATATTTCTTGATACCGCCGTAATAATGAGTATCCAGGAGGGCAAAATCGGAATCCTCATACAGAGGGTTCTGCTTGATATCCAGTCTGGGGGAATCGATATGTGCACCCAGAATGTTTAAGCCTTCGGTCATCGGCTTTGTTCCGATCTGGAACATCACAACCGTCTTGTTCATCCATACCGCATATACCTTGTCGCCTGCAGAAAGCTTCTTGCCCTCTTTCATCAGTTCGGGCAGCTCGCGGTATCCTGCCGCTTCAATCTGGTTTACAATCGTATCGACACATTCCCGCTCTGTTTTACCGTTGTCAAGAAAATCCATATAGTCTTTTGCCAGCGCATCTACCTTTGCGCTTTTGGCTTCGTCATAGCCTTTCCAAGCATTTTTGCGTTCCATTATTTCTTTATCTCCTTACGTTTGTTCTTATTACCGAGCACCGAGGCTACCAGCCTCTTGGCACGCGGCACTTCCTCATCGTGAATCCGGAAGGTGCAAAGAGCCTTTTCCCCGACTCCAAACAGTTTTGAAAAAAATCCCTGCTTTTCGAAACGGCAGGAATAGGAAATCCGGTTTGCCAGAAGAATTCTCTCGATCTGCTCCTTTGTCCCCATATCGTATACCTTGCAGAAATCCACTTCATTATTCACCGTTCCGAGCGCGGTCGTTTTTTTCTCCATATATTCCTCCCTGTCCGATGTTCCATACGCAGAGCCCTTTTTGCTGCAAAACGGCATCAGGGCTCTGCTTACGTCTTTTTATTACTGTCTTAATTCAATGCCAAGCTGTTCCAGACCATTTAAGATCTTCTTCATTGCCGCTGTGATTTCTACATCCTCCAGCGTCTTATCCTTTGCACGGAAGGTCAGGGTATAAGCGATGGACTTATAGCCTTCCTTGATCTGTGTGCCCTCGTAAATATCAAATAACGAGTAGCTTTCCAGAATCTTGCCGCCGCGCTGTGCCAGAATCTTTTCAATCTGACCTACCAGAACGGTTCTCGGTACAACCATACTGATATCTCTGGTCACTGCAGGATATTTTGCGATGCCCTCGTACTTGCGGTCGAAGGATGCAAAGCCGTCCACTGCAGGCATATCCAAAACTGCCACATAGGTTCTCTGACCGATGCCGTAGTTTGCCATTACCTTCGGATGTACTTCACCGAGATAGCCGATTACGGTTCCATCATAAACAACGTTTGCCTGACGGCCGGGATGCAGCCACGGCTTCTGTGCGTTCGGATCGTACTCCGCTTTCTTCTTCATACCGATGTGCTCCAGAAACTCTTCGATAACACCCTTCATCGTGAAGAAGTCGCCTTCTCCGTAAAAACCGAGTGTAAACTGCATGCGCTCGTCCGGAAGCTCTGTCAGAGGCAGCGCCTTGGGCAGATAAATGTTGCCCATCTCATATAAGCGGACGTCCTTGTTTCTGCGGTTATAGTTGGTTGCAAGGCTTGTCAGCATGCCGTTTAACGAAGTGGTACGCATGATGGAATAATCCTCGCCCAGAGGGTTTAAGATCGTTACAGTCTTGCGCAGCTTACTGTCTGCCGGGATCAGCAGCTTGTCGAACACTTTCGGGCTTTCGAACGAATAAGACATACCCTGGGAGAAGCCGCAGTATTCTGCGATATCCCTTGCCTTCTGTTCAATTCTTTCTTCGAAGGAAAGCTTACCGGTTGTCGCTTCGCCGGAGGGCAGGGTGGTCGGGATCTTGTCATAGCCGTAGAAACGTGCTACTTCTTCTGCGATATCGGCAAAGCCTTCCAGATCCTGACGGAACGAGGGAACAACAATTTCGTTGGCAGCTTCGTCATATGCAAGCTCGATGCGTCCGAAGTACTCCAGCATCTGCTCTTTTGTGATATCTGTTCCGAGGAAACGGTTGATCTTTTCGGGCTCAAACGGGATTCTGCGCAGGGGCTTGATCGGCTCGCATACATCTACCATGCCGCCTACTACCTCGCCGCAGCCCAGCTCTTCGATCAGCTGGCACGCTCTGTCGATTGCTGCTTCTGCATTGACCGGATCCAGACCTTTCTCGAAAATACCGGAAGCCTCGGTACGCATACCGATTCTCTTTGCGGATTTCCGGATGTTGGGACCGTTGAATGTTGCAGCCTCGAATAAAACGGTGTGCACATCGTCTGTGATCTTGCTGTTTTCGCCGCCCATGATACCAGCGATGCCGACTTCTTTTTCCGCGTCGCAGATCATCAGAACCTGATTGTCCAGCTTGCGGATCTGACCATCCAGCGTCTCGAACTCATCTCCGTCCTTTGCACGGCGGACGATGATCTTATGTCCTGCGATCGTGTCCAGATCATATGCATGCATCGGCTGTCCGTACTCTGCCATAACGTAGTTCGTGATGTCTACCAGGTTATTGATTGGACGGATACCTGCTGCAGCCAGACGTCTCTGCATCCACTTCGGGCTCGGAGCGATTTTGATATTTTTGCAGACCCTTGCGCAGTAACGGGTGCACAGATCGGTATCCTGTACTTCTACGTCCACATAATCGTGTACATTCTCGCCGTTTGCGTGTACTTCCACAACCGGAGGAATGAACGGCTTTCTGAAGGTTGCAGCCGCCTCTCTTGCGATGCCTAAAATGCTGTAGCAGTCTACACGGTTGCTGGTGATTTCATATTCAAATACGGTGTCGTGCAGACCAAGTGCCTCTACTGCGTCTGTACCGACTTCTACATCGTCGTCGAAAATGTAAATGCCGTTCTCCGGTGCTTCCGGATACATGTCGCGGCTGCTGCCCAGCTCCTCGATGGAGCACATCATACCGTCGGACTCAATGCCTCTTAACTTGCCGGCCTTAATCTTAATGCCATCCTCCGGCAACGGACTGCCGTCATGACCGCCTGCAACCTTACCGCCGTCTAAAACAACCGGAACCTTGTCGCCTTCTTTTACATTAGGTGCGCCGGTTACGATCTGAATCGTACGGTCGCCTACGTTAACCTGGCAGATAATCAGTTTGTCTGCATCGGGATGCTTTTCGATCTTCTCAATCTGTCCGATTACGATCTTTTCCAGGTTTTTATCCATGCGCTCATAGCCTTCTACCTTGGTGCCGGTCAGCGTCATGGCGTCAAAATACTCCTGATCGGTGCAGGAAAGGTCGGGCACATATGCTTTAATCCATGATAATGCTGTATTCATCTTCCTCTTTCTCCTTCCCGTTAAAACTGCTTTAAGAATCTGATGTCATTTTCATAAAGCAGACGCATATCGTCGATTTCGTATTTCAGAAGGGCGATACGCTCCAGACCTACGCCGAATGCAAAACCGGAGTATTCTTCCGGATCGATATTGCACATCTTGAGTACCTTGGGATGTACCATACCGCAGCCCAGGATTTCAATCCAGCCGGAGCCCTTACAGAACCGGCAGCCCTTACCGCCGCACTTAAAGCAGCTGACATCTACTTCTGCACTGGGCTCTGTAAACGGGAAATGATGGGGACGGAATTTTACTTTGGTATCTTCGCCGAACAGCTCTTTTGCAAACTCTGCAAGCGTGCCCTTTAAATCGGCAAATGTAATATTCTTATCGATAACCAGACCTTCGATCTGATGGAAGGACGGAGAATGGGTTGCATCCACTTCGTCGGAACGGAATACTCTGCCGGGCGCGATCATACGGATCGGCAGCTTGCCCTGTTCCATGGTACGAACCTGAACCGGAGAGGTCTGGGTACGCAGGACGATTTCCTCATTGATATAGAAGGTATCCTGCTCGTCTCTTGCCGGATGGTCCTTCGGGATATTCAGCGCTTCGAAGTTGTAGTAGTCCTTCTCGACTTCAGGACCTCGAACCACTTCGTAGCCCATGCCAACAAAAATTCTCTCTACCTCTTCCAGAGCGATCGTATTGGGATGACGATGTCCAACGGAATTTTTCTTTGCAGGCAGGGTAACGTCAATCACCTCATTCTTTAAACGAGCTTCCATTGCACGGTCTTCCAGCTTTGCTTTTTCCGTTTCCAGCGCTGTTTCAATTTCAGCGCGCACTTCATTGACCATCTGTCCAACCTTCGGACGGTCTTGTGGCGCAACCTCCTTCATGCTCTTTAACAGCTCGGTCAGGGCGCCCTTTTTACCCAGTGCGCTGACTCTTACCTCGTTGAGCTTATCCAGGTTCTCGGAGGCGTCGATCTGTTTCAAAATCTCTTCTCTGATTTTTGCCAGTTTCTCTTTCACAGCAAACTCCTTTCTGTCAGATAGCCGTTTTTCTTCTGTGCGGCCTTCTACTTTCCCGGGACCTTCCTTTGATTATTGTAAACAGCAAAACTGCCCTGCAATTTTTACTGTCATGCCCAATAGAATCCTTTCTATTAGCTGAATAAAAAGAAAGCCCCTGGTTTATTAAACCAGGGACGAAAAAATTCCGCGGTACCACCCTTGTTCCCGCCATCGGCAGGCACTCATTGCAGACGTAACGTGTCCTGTGCGTTCCGACCTACCCAAAAGCACTGACAGCAGGCTCTCTTCAGCCGAACAGCTCCGGTGGGAAATTCGTATCCGATCCTGTTGGAAAAGCTCTCAGCCACTGGCTTCTCCTCTCTGCCGGTACAGGAAATACTACTGACACCTTCATCGCCTTTACGCCTTATTGTAAAAAATCCATCCCGAAAAGTCAATACTATTTCTCGAGAATCTCTCTTCGAAACGGAACAGCAAACCGGTTGATGTGTGCCCCGACTAACAGCAGATACATACAAAAATACAACCACATCATCACGACGATGATTGTAGAAAGGCTTCCGTATACGCCGAAATCATTGAACCGCTCTATGTATGCCGAAAAGCCCCAGGAAAACAGGTTCCAGCTTATCGCCGTAAACAATGCACCGGGAAACTGCTTCGTCAGTTTCAGCTTCACATTTGGCACATAGGCATAGATCACCATAAACACCAGCGTCAGGATGCCCCAGGAAAACAGCGGTTTAAAATGCATCGCTATGGACATCAGATGATCCAGTATCGGGATCCTGTCGTTTAAAAGACGTACCAGCGTTGTTCCAAAGACCATGAAAACGAGAGAGAGCAAAAGGACGATCAACAACAGAATCGTATAAAAAGATGCCAAAATCCGCTGCACAAAATAGTTACGATCCTCCACAACGCCGTTCATCGCATTTAAGCCGCGCATGATGGACAGCATGCCTTTGCTTGCCGACCATACAGTTACGATCGCTGCGACGCTCGTAACGCCAACGGTGCTGTTATAGAGCGACTCGATCAGGCTGCTCATCATCGGCACAATCGGCGATGGCATGACCTCTGACACCGCCTTTAACAGGTCGGATTTCTGCAGCGTCGTCAAGGGCAGCAGGGAACACAATAAAATAATAATCGGAATGATCGACAAAAACATAAAGTATGCAGAGCTTGATGCAAATGCATTGACATTTGATTTTGACATATGCCTGCCAAACCCTGTAATCAGCCGGATTTTCTTTTTCATAAACAGATCTTTTCCTTTCCGGTTTTTCATTTTGCGGTGCGTCGCTGCATGGACTTTTCAGGAAATCATTTTTAACTGACATCCTTTATAAAAGAACGTCAAAATTTCTTCTGCGCTGATAGACGCCTCCGCCATATGCTTCGCCCCATTCTGAGACATGCCGATTCCATGCCCGTAACCACCGCCAATCAAAGTATATCCTATCATAAAGCCGTCAGTTTTAAAAGTAGTGACTCGAAAAAAGCTGCTCGGTAAAAGCGATGTTACCGCTGCCGTGCTCCCATCCTGTCTGACCGCCTGTGTTTTTCCGTCGCACAGCACATACCGGATGCTGTATTCCGACTGTATCCGTACCTGTCCGTTTTCGCTTTCGATCAAAAGCTCCTGCGCCGCGCCGCCGCTGCTGCGTTTTGTAACACGGATTTCCCGGATTTTCCCTGTATTTTCAGACAGTTTCGTGCGCTCCTTTACTGCATTCCATTCTCCAGCTTCCCCAGGCACGAACACACACTGTCCATCCGCTTGTGCCCGTATCCATACCCTTTCCCAGAATGCCTTTTCATCAACGGTTTCTACCCTATAGCTCCAACGGTACCACGGCTCTTCTTTCTCATAAAAATCGCCGTCCCTCTGCCCCAAAAACGCTTCCATTACATCCGATTGCTCCAGCAGCTGCGCCTGCTGCAAAATCGGTGCCATCGCAGCAACGCTTTCCTGCCCACCAAGCAGTCTCGTCAGCTCCATGTTTCTTTCATCGATCGCCTGCGCACACAGATACGGATATGCTTCTGCCCGGGTTCCTCTCCAGACCGACAAATCCGTGCCATAGCCGCAGGACGTGGAATAATAATAGGTCTGCGCCGGCTCCTCCCCGTAAAATAATACCTGTCCGGACGTCTCCTTGACCGCCTGTGTCGTCTGCCCCTGCTCTGCAAGATTCTGATACACCTGAAACGCCGTGCTGTCATCCACATGCGCCCCATACTCCGGTAATCCGGCGCGCTGCAGCCTTCCATATGCATAGGTTCTGGCACAGATCGCCTGGCTCTTTAACGCTTCCAGTGGATAAGACGCCGGCATTTCGCCCGGCACGACCCCATAAAGGTATTCTTCCAACGGCAGCTCGTTGATTACAACAATTCCATCCTCCCGGCGCACCAGTTCGAGCCTGCCGCGGTAGTTTGCCTGCCCCTGTGCCCGCTCTACGCCGGATAACATCAGATGCCCGGTCAGGATTTTCGGTTCGATTGTAATCCGCCCGGTCTGATCAAACAACGGAGAATCCCGCGTAATGACAAGACGCTGACCTTTTTCGAGCGTGGTAAGCTCGCTCTCGACGTTCAAAATCCTACAATCACAGTCCGCGAAAAGCTCCACGGCCTGATGTACGCTGTTTGCATAGCCAGACGTCTTAATCAGCACGCGAATGGTTTCCATCTTTTCTTCCCGCACCGCCAGCGCTGCCTCAATCGTTCCGTCCTCCACTACAAAATCCGTAAACCCATAGCCGATTTTCAATTCTCCGATGTCCATCTGTGAAAGCCGCCCATACAACCGATAACACTGCAGATCCTCCGAAAAAGGAATCGTCCCGTGACCTTCGATTTCTGCGCCGTTTCGCGACACGCCGAGCAGCCGTCCGGAAATCTTGTCTGGCTTTTGGCACACAATGACAGGCTTTCCTGTTTCAAACGTCAGATCACAGACTGCTTCGGAAAGTTGTGCTGTATCTGAAACCACCGTCGTACTTTTTCTGTCACTTTTCCAATCCGATTCTCTGTTCTCTTCTGTCCTCTGTCCCTCCGCAGAATCTGTTTTTACTTCAACTGCCGCCGCGCCGGAAAATTCACAGTCTTTCCAGAATCCGTGTATGCTCTGTCCGGTCGTCTCGATCATCCAGACATTTTTTAATATGACCGGTTCCGTTAATCTATTTCGAACTGCATACAGGCAATCCTCCCTTACGATCGCCCGCACTGGGCAAAACCGCATGGATTCTGTCAAAAACGTTGACGACGCAGCCGTCCGGACACCGTTCTGCGTCAGGATGCGCAGCTCTGTTTTCTGGCTCTGCGCCGCATCCTTTTTGCCAACAAAAGTAGTCCCCATTTCGCGCATCTTTGCAGCTTGCGTGTTTTCCTGTGCATCTCCCGATCTGTTTTCATCCCCCTCCAAA
>ERZ780208.880-NODE-880-length-27214-cov-6.073199_pt1 | contig 27214 bp, 23 predicted proteins | sample MGYA00511167_ERZ780208 | MGnify/ENA primary metagenome ERZ780208 (study PRJEB29588, sample SAMEA2159202) | human gut metagenome | biome: human gut; feature: human-associated habitat; material: faeces | place: Denmark | collected 2008/2010 ...
GCACTGGTGTGGTGGTCTTGTTTTGATGTCTAATTTTCAACCTGTATAAAATTTTCAAAGTTCTTTCATTTTAGCCTTGACTTTTTATTTGCAGGCTGTTTACGATGCCATTATAAAATGAGAAAGAGCGTATTTCGTGCCAAAATGAAAAAATAAATAGACAAAAGTTGCAAAAAACAGAGAATAGCACATCTCTGCTTTTTGGTTTATGCATTTTTTCTATACTCAGAAGGGGAGATACCTTTCGTTTTTTGAAAAATACGGCTGAAGTACAAAGGATTGTCATAGCCTACAATACGAGCAATCTCATTAATGCTATAATGCTGATTTTGCAGAAGCATTTCTGCATTATATATTCTTTTTTTCATAATAAATTGTTTTGGTGTAATTCCAGTATATAATCTGAAATTGCGGATCAACCAGCTTGTGCTGACAAAATTCTGTTTGGCATAATCATCAATATTCATCTGCTCATTATAGTGTTCACTAAAGTAGGAAACAGCACGGTCTATTTCAGCAGCAGTACGAGAACTTGTGATAGTTATAGAAGAATGAAAATGGCGTTTTAGTTTTATAAAAATCTGGCGTAAATACATTTCCAGCATTTCAGGGTATCCATCCTGACACATCTGTAATTCTTTTATCATTGATTGGAAAAGAGTTTTATATTCGGAATCAAAACCACAATAAAAAACTTTTTTATCATTGGTTAATCCATAGGAACGTAGTAAATTAGTAACATTGTTACCGGTAAAGTGAACCCAGAAAACTTCTGTCTGGTCGTTGGCGTAATATTCATATTTTTGAGGTTCTTTAGGTCGATACAATACCATATGGCCAGCCGGAACAATGGTTTCTTCCGTATCGCTGCCAAAATGAAAATGTGCTTTTCCAGCAGCAATGTATAATAGCTGAAAGTCAAGCCTGCCCCGGGGACGCCATGTAGGAAGTTTTGGTTTTGTATATAATTTATAGGTACCGCACATGGTTATCACCAAGGGCTTCGATTTGTCTTTTCGGTCGACAGTAGAATTATTCAGATAGGCATTATTTGTATACATTTAATCCCCCATTAAAAATATTACTGCTAATGCAAGTACAATGATAGATGAAAACTATCTGTATTGCTAATTAGTATACCATAAATAATACTATTTTGTGCATGCTTTTGGTGATATGACGCACTAGATTATTGTGATTTTCATATAATAATATCATTTTGTGCATATTTTATGCGATTTGTGACATGGCTCTTTTAATGTATCTTGTTATATCATAGATATAACAAAGTTGTGGAAACAAAATGAGGGTACATTGAAAGGAGAAGTTTCACATGGAAGAAAAAAAATACCTGAAATGGTATAACAAGGTTGGTTATGGTTCGGGGGATCTGGCAGGAAATGTAGTATATGCGTTCCTCTCATCATTCGTAATGCTTTATTTGACAAATACGGTAGGTTTGAATCCCGGTATTATCGGAACACTGATCATGGTATCAAAGTTGTTTGACGGAATCAGTGATATGTTCTTTGGAACGATGATCGACAAAACAAAAAGTAAACTTGGAAAAGCAAGACCTTGGATGCTTTATGCGTATATTGGTTGTGCGGTAACACTTGTAGCAAACTTTGCAATACCGGACGCTCTTGGAACAACGGCACAGTATGCATGGTTCTTTGTTGCATATACACTGTTAAATGCAGTATTCTTTACTGCAAACAATATTGCGTATGCATCATTGGTTACTTTCTGTACAAAAAACAGCAGAGAACGTGTTGAGATGGGGTCATGGCGTTTTATCTTTGCATTTTCGACAAGCTTACTGATTCAGTCTGTTACAGTCCAGTTTGTAAGAGCAGCAGGCGGTGGAGCAGCTGCATGGAGAACAGTTGCGGTAGTATATGCAGTTATTGGTCTGATCGTAAATACGATTTCCGTATTTTCAATCAAGGAGCTTCCGGAAGAAGAACTGAAAGCAGGTAAAGATTACACAGAAGAAAAGTATGGTCTGGTAGAGGCTGCAAAGCTTTTATTTTCCAATAAGTATTATCTTATGATCTGTGCTACTTATATTTGTCAGCAGATTTATTCAGCTATGTTAAATATGGGAATTTATTACATGATCTACATACTGAAAAATGAAGATTTATATTCTGTATTCTCATGGGCGATCAATATCCCTGTCATCATTGCGATGTGTATTACACCAATGCTGGTAGAGAAGATGAAAGGTTTATATAGAATGAATCTTACAGGCTATATTCTTGGGACAGCAGGACGTGTCGGAGTGATTTTTGCCGGCTATATGGGTAGTGTTCCGCTTATGCTTGCGTTTACAGCGATTGCAGCACTTGGAATGGCACCATGGCAGGGGGATATGGGAGCTGTAATTGCAAGCTGTTCAGAATATACATACCTTACAAAACATAAACACATTGACGGAACAATGTATTCCTGTACTTCTTTCGGAACAAAGATCGGTGGAGGAATCGGAGTTGCTCTTTGCGGATGGTTACTTGATGCAAGTGGATTTGTGAAAGAAGCAACAATCCAGCCAGAATCCTGCCTGAACATGTTGCATGTTATGTATTTGTGGATTCCGATGGTATTGTCATTGGTTATTACATTTATCATGTCAAGAATGAATGTAGAAGATGCTAATGAAAAACTTAGAAAACAGTTGGAAAGGAAGGAAAAATATGAATGCTGATATGAAATGGTTGGATAATCCGGAAGTATTTCGTGTGAATCAGTTGGAAGCACACAGTGATCATTGTTATTATTTGGATTATTCGGACATGAAAAAAGAGAAAAACCCATTATTTCAGTCATTAAACGGACAGTGGGAGTTTTCTTATAGTAAAAATGTAAAAAGCAGACCGGTTAATTTTTATGAGGAAACATTTGATGCATCAGGATTCGATAAAATTATGGTTCCGGGACATATTGAACTGGCTGGATATGATAAAATCCGTTATATCAACACCATGTATCCGTGGGAAGGAAAAGAGTACCATAGAGGAGCTTACAGCATGGAGGTGACCGGAGCAGAAAAAGGAATGTTTTCAGAAGCAGAGTACAATCCGGTAGGTTCTTATATCAAATACTTTGACCTGGATAAGAGCATGTGTGGAAAAAGAATCCATATTTGTTTTGAAGGTGTAGAAGAAGCGATGTATCTGTGGCTGAATGGTCAGTTTGTAGGCTATGCAGAAGATAGTTTTACGCCTTCTGAGTTTGACCTGACACCTTATATAAAAGAAAAGGGAAATGTGCTTGCAGTTCAGGTTCACAAGATGAGCACAGCAGCATTTTTAGAGGACCAGGACTTTTTCCGCTTTTTTGGAATCTTTAGAAATGTTACTTTGAAAGCGATACCGGATGTACATATGGATGATGTATGGTTCAAACCTGTGCTGAATCAGGATAATGTGAGTGGAAGCGTAACTGTCAGCATGAAAGTATCTGCACCGGATGCTCAGAATATAACCGCTAATTTTATTTTAAAAGACAGGGAAGAAAATCTAGTAGCAGAAAAATCTGTACAGTTAAAGAAAGAAAATGACCACTTAGAAGGTACGATCTGTATTGATTTAGAAACTGTGGAACTGTGGGATAATCATGATCCTTATTTATATCATGCGTATGTAGAGCTTAAGGCGGAAGATGGAAGTTTAGCAGAAGTAATTCCTTATGATATTGGCTTCAGAAGAATTGAGATAATTGATAAGATCATTTATTTAAATGGAAAACGCCTGATTATCACAGGAGTAAACCGTCATGAGTGGAATCCAAAAACAGGAAGATGCATTGGCTTGGAAGATATGAGAGCAGATATCGCATGTATGCTCAGAAATAATATTAATTCTGTGCGTACCTGTCACTATCCGGATCAGATACCATGGTATTATATGTGCGACAATGCAGGAATTTATGTGATGGCAGAAACAAATCTGGAAAGTCATGGTTCCTTCCAGAAATTAGGAGCGATCGAACCATCCTGCAATGTGCCGGGATCTCTTCCACAGTGGAAAGAGGCGGTACTTGATCGTGCAAGAAATAATTTTGAAACATTTAAAAACCATACATCCATTCTATTCTGGTCATTGGGAAATGAATCCTATGCAGGTGATGACATTGAAGCAATGAACGTTTATTTTTCTGAAAAGAAAGATGGAAGATTAGTTCATTATGAAAGTGCTTATTACAACAGGGCATATGAGGATACGATTTCTGATTTGGAGACCAGAATGTATGCAAAGCCGGAGGATGTAGAGGAATACTTAAATAACAGTCCAAAGAAACCGTATATTTTATGCGAATTCATGCATGATATGGGAAATTCCATGGGAGGTCTGGGAGCTTATATGAAGCTGATTGATAAATATGACATGTATCATGGTGGATTTATATGGGATTTTATCGATCAGGCAATTCTTGTAAAAGATCAGGTGACCGGAAAAGAAGTTTTACGTTATGGTGGTGACTTTGATGATAAACCGGCAGACTATGAATTCTCGGCAAATGGAATCGTATTTGCTGACAGGAAAGAGAAACCGGCAATGCAGGAAGTGAGGTATTACTATGGCTTATACAGATAAATTAAGAGTGGTCTATGGTGACTATACACTTGGTGTACATGGTGAAGGATTTGATTATATTTTTTCTTATGCACAAGGCGGACTCGAATCTATCGTGAAAAACGGATATGAGTGGCTGTACCGTTGTCCCAAACCTGCTTTCTGGAGAGCACTGACAGACAACGACAGAGGAAGCAAGTTCCATATTAAAAGCGGAAGCTGGCTTTCAGCAGATATGTTCATTGACTGCAAGGGAATACAGGTCATTATGGATGGAGAGGAGCAGAAACCATATGCACCGGACAATAACAGCTTTGGTGGGGATATTTTTGCTGATGAGATCATAGTAAAATATACTTATGAGACGATATCCAATCCGTCAACAACGGTACTAGTGACATATACGGTTGATGCATCCGGAAAAATCCGTGTGGATGTACATTATAATGGAGCAAAAGGACTGCCTGAGCTTCCGGTGTTTGGAATGCGTTTTATCATGCCGACACTTGCAGATAAATATATCTATAAGGGTTTGTCCGGTGAGACATATCCGGATAGAAAAGCAGGTGCCGAAAAAGGCATTTACGAAGTCACAGATCTGAGCTTAACACCTTACCTTGTCCCACAGGAATGTGGAATGAGAATGGATACAGAGTGGCTCGAAATTAGCAGACATACAAGTCTTGACAATAGTAGAACAGATCATTCGCCACAGACACTCCGTATTGAGAAGATGGATCGGGAATTTGCTTTTTCATGCCTTCCTTATACAGCATCTGAAATTGAAAATGCTCTGCATCATGAGGAATTACCACTAGCAAGAAGAACGGTTTTATGTGTATACGGAGCAGTCAGAGGAGTCGGAGGTATCGACAGCTGGGGAACTGATGTGGCAGACGAATATCATGTCAGTGCAGAAGAGGATATCAGATATTCATTCACCATCTGTTAGTCGCAATTGAAGTGTAGAACGGTATCGGAAAGCAGATCTAAGAAAAAGAGGGTGGCTCTAAATGCTGTTAGTATACGAAAACAAAGATAAGGGAATATCAGCAGAGTGGAAAAAAACAGTACATATGCCACCCCATTTACATGAAGCAATAGAGGTTGTGTATGTCACAAATGGAAATATTGCACTTGGAGTCGGAATGGAGTTGTATAACATGGACGAAGGTGATTTTGCGATAGTGTTTCCGAATGTAATACACCATTATCAGGTTTTTGACGAAAAAGAAAATAAAGCTATTTTCCTTTATATAGATCCGGCAGTTCTTTCAGGATTTTTGAAAGAATTACAAATATACAGTCCCAAAAATCCGGTGTTAAAAAAAGAAAATGTACATCCGGATGTGGTTCATGCAATAAAATTTTTGATGCAAAATCCAGAGTGCGTTCCAATATTGGCACAGGCATATGCACAAATAATTCTTGCATATGTATTCACTGAAATACCGGTGATCGATAAAAAATCATTAGGAAGTAATGATTTGATTTACAATTCTGTGGAGTATATAGCAAAAAATTTTAGAGATGAGATCAGTCTTGAAAAGATGGCATTCGATCTGGGGATAAGTAAATACGTGTTGTCGAGAATGTTTGCTAAAACTTTTCATTGTAACTTCAGCAAATATTTAAATGGCGTGCGATTAAATTATGCAGTTGGTGCATTAGAAAATACGCAGGATACGATAACAAACATATGTCTTGAATGTGGTTTTGAAAGTCAAAGGACATTTAACCGGGTTTTTAAAGAGAGGTACAAGATAACGCCAAGAGAATATCGTAAAAGATTAGAGATTGGGCTATAGGACTACGGCAATAACACTTGAAAATAATGAAAAATAGTGTAAAAATAGTGAAAATTTAATGGAAAAACAATATAAAACAACCAACGGTTTCACAAACGCAACTAATTTGAAATTGTTCGTTGCATATAGGATTGCTATAATAAAATCACAAGATCTTGGAAAAACAAAAAATGAAAAGAGGCTGAGATTTTATGAAAACAATTGGCAATAAAATAAAAGAATTACGTCGTTCCAAAGGCATGTCCCAGAAAGATATTGCAGATAAATTAGGAGTTACCAGTCAGGCGGTAAGCAAATGGGAGAATGACGGCTCGCTGCCGGAAATGACAATGCTGCCGGATATCGCGTCCTTATTCGGGATTCAGATTGATGATCTGTTTGAATACTCTACCGAAAAACGTTACGAGAGCATTGAAAAGAAATTGCAATATGGAAGAGTCATGACAAATATGGAATTTGAGAATGAAGAAGCATTCCTGATCCGCGAGGTAGAGGCAGACCCGACGAATTATCATGCAATTTCTCTGCTTGGAGACTTTTACGGACACCGGGCAGAATGTATGTACCAAAAGTCAGTGTATTACGCAAAGCGGGCAATTGATTTACACCCAAACCAGAAGGGCGATATCAACAACATCAATAACGGAAATCATGGAAAACGGTTTGACTGGGATACAGCCAATCATCAGGAGTTGATCAGATATTGGTACAAATTATTAAAGACTGCACCGGAAAATACAAGGGTATATTTTTATCTGCTGGATAACCTGATCGACGATGGACGGATTGAGGAGGCAAAAACTGTTTTAAAAGAATCCTATCAGAAAAATCCAGATGAACTGAATGCTTTTTATGAGGTTTTTATCAAAGAAAAACAGGTGGGATTCGAAGCTGTGAAGGCAGAGTATGAGGCACTGGCGAAAGCAAATGAGAATAGCTGGAGAATTTTATTTGCCATTGCAAATGTATTTTCATACAATGAATACTTTAAAGAGGCAATCCCGATGTGGCAAAAGACATTCGACTGCATGCCAAAACCACGATATACAGATTCATTTGAAGCGATGGCACAGTGCTGTGTCAGAATGGGCGATCACGAGAGTGCAGTAGAATATTATAAGAAAGAACTGGAACTTTTACGTGAGGACTGGGGCTTAAAATACGGTGCTGAGGTAGATGCATTGGAGGAGAAAATCAGGGCACTGCAGTAAGAGGATTTCATCAGGATCACTTTCTAAAAATGTATTATTTTATAGGAATTTTATTTGTTTCTGCTGGAATACTGTGCTACTATTTAGACAGGGAGAGAAGAAATGAGGTCAAATGACAGAAAAACTGAATAACATCAATCTCAGACAAAATCCGAGGAATGTTAATGAGCTTGTGAATGAACTCACATTATTTGATGACGATCTGATGAGCCGGGTGTTTGATAAAAACATCAAAGCAACGGAATTGTTGCTCCGTATCATTCTTGGCAAAAAGGTTAAGGTTATCAGCGTGACAGGGCAGAATGAAATGAAAAACCATCAGGTTGGCGGGCGTAATATTACGTTGGATGTGGATGCAATGGATGAAAATGGCGAGGAGATCGACATTGAGGTTCAGGGTAATTCAGAAGGAGCACATGTCAGACGCGCACGTTATCACAGCAGTATGGTTGATTCGAGAATGCTCAAGGAGGGACAGGCGTTTAGGGAACTGAAGGATTCCTATGTGATATTTATTTATAAGCATGACAAGTTCCGAAAGGGTTTACCTTTGTATCACGTAGAACGATACGTAGGCGAAACGAATGAACAGTTTCGTGATGGCTCACATATCATTTACGTGAATGGAAATTATAAAGGGAATGATGAGATTGGTCAGTTAATGCAGGATTTTCGGGAGAAAAATCCGGAGTGCATGCACTACACGGAGCTGGCAGAAAGTGTGAAACATTTTAAAGAGAAAGAAGGAGGGCGTGAAGAAATGAGTGAGATTGTAGAGAGATATATTAATGAACGCGTCGAAGAACGTGTCGAAGAACGTGTGAAGGAATGTGTCGAAGAACGCGTGAAGGAATGTGTCGAAGAACGTGTGAAAGAACGTGTAGAAAAAGAAAAGACAATTTCGGTTCAAAATCTCATGAACAACATGAAATGGACGTTAGACCAGGCACTTGACGCACTTGGAATTAAGGGGAAGGAAAGAACACTTATCACCCAGCAGTTACAAAAATAATAAAGCATTACGCAGGAAGAGACTTCAAAAAAGGGAGTCTCTTTTCTTTATAGCAAAAAGCGTATTTCATACCACAAGCCCCGTTCTTCCACAAAATTGTTGTCAAAACCGCCACAGAGTTATAATATAGTAAAAAGACGTGCGCAAAGCAGTCCGTGAAAAGAAAAGTAACAGGCAGGTCTGGTTGATGCATAGAAGTGATCGTTACGGAAAATAGAGGAGAAAAAGATGTTATTAGAACCAATTATCACAAGTTTATTAGAGACAGACATGTACAAGTTTTCGATGGGACAGTGTATTTACCATCAGTTTTCAGATTATAAGACAACCTGGTCTTTTAAATGCAGAAACACCGACGTTCACTTTACCCATGAGATGGTGGAGGAGATCAAGGAGCAGATCAAGGCATACTGTGGATTGCGTTTCACAGAAGAGGAGCTGGAATATCTGCATAAGATCAAATGGATGAAGGGAAGCTATGTGGATTTCTTAAGACTGTGGCAGCCTCGATATGAAGATTATGAGATTACGGAGGACGCAGAATGTGGACTGACGATCGAAACATTCGGGACATGGCTGAACACTTCTCTGTATGAGATTCCGACACTTGCCATTGTAAATGAAGTTTATTTCCGCATGGCATATCATTATGACGATCTGCTTGCAAGTTTTGAGAAAAAGCTGGATGAAAAAATTACTTTATTGAAAAACGGTACCTATAACCTTGGACTGTTCAGCGAATTTGGACTCAGAAGAAGACTCTCTGCCGGGGCACAGGAACTGGCAGTGAAAAAATTAAACGAGAATAAATATCCTGGTTCTACGTTTGTAGGAACATCCAATGTTTTCCTTGCAAAAAAATATGGCATCACTCCGGTAGGAACGATGGCGCATGAATGGATCATGTGTGTCGGACAGGGAAATCATAAGCACAATCCGGCATATTCAAACTGGTATGCGCTGGATTGGTGGGTAAAAGAATACGGTATTTTAAATGGAACGGCATTGACCGATGCGATTACAACAGACTGCTTCTTAAGAGATTTCCAGTTGACTTACGCAACACTGTTTTCCGGTGTGCGTCATGACAGCGGCGATCCGTTTGAGTGGGGAGAGAAAATGATCCGCCATTACGAGAGCCTTGGAATCGATCCAAAAACGAAAACACTGTTATTTAGCGACAGTCTCGATTTTGAGCGGGCAGATAAGATCGCATCTTATTTTGCAGGAAGAGTAAAAATTGCATTTGGAATCGGAACTTATATTTCAAATGACACGGATGTTCCGGCGTTGAATATTGTCATGAAGACAACCAAGTGTAATGGAATGGATGTTGCCAAGATTTCGGATACTCCGGGAAAAGGCATGTGCAAAAATCCGGAATATGTGGAATATCTTCAGAGATGTATCAGCTGGAGAATGGAAAACGACAGATAAAAAGAAAGGTGTGGGGGTATGCAGAACTATTCAGGAGAAGCTGGGTTACAGTATCATTTACAGATCAGACCGGGGGATGTGGGGCGTTATGTGATCCTGCCGGGAGATCCGAAGCGGTGTGAGAAGATCGCAAAACATTTTGAGGATGCAAAACTTGTGGCAGACAGCAGGGAGTTTGTCACCTACACAGGCTATCTGGAAGGTGAGAAGGTCAGTGTGACATCCACCGGGATTGGCGGCCCGTCCGCATCAATTGCGATGGAGGAACTGGTGCAGTGCGGTGCAGATACATTTGTGCGTGTTGGAACATGTGGCGGAATTGATCTGGATGTCAAGGGCGGGGATATTGTGATCGCTACCGGAGCAGTCCGCATGGAAGGAACCAGCAGGGAATATGCACCGATCGAGTATCCGGCAGTGGCAGATCTTGAGGTGGCAAATGCACTTGTTGCGGCAGCAAAGGAACTGGGGTTTACTTATCATACCGGAGTAGTCCAGTGCAAAGATGCATTTTACGGACAGCATGAGCCGGAGCGCATGCCGGTAAGCTATGAACTTTTGAATAAGTGGGAGGCATGGAAACGTCTGGGCTGCAAGGCGTCTGAGATGGAATCAGCGGCATTGTTTATTGTGGCTGCGCATCTGAAAGTCCGCTGTGGTTCTGATTTTCTTGTTATGGGAAATCAGGAGCGCAATGCCCTCGGCATGGATAATCCGATCGTTCATGACACGGAGGCAGCAGTGATGGTCGGCGTGGAGGCGATCCGCAGACTGATCAGGGCAGACCGTGAAAAATAATGCGTGAGCGGGAAAAGTTTTACCTGAAAAGCAGATTTCAATGGAGAACAGAAAATGGGGTGTGAGAATCATGGAAGCAAAAAAGTACCGTAGAATTTTTACAATTGTAGTTGATTCCTGTGGAATCGGTGGAGCAAAAGATGCAGAACGTTTCGGCGATGCGGGAACCGACACGTTAGGACATATTGCGGAGACGGTGGGCAATCTTTCAATTCCGAATATGCAGAAACTTGGAATTGCCAATTTAAAAGAGCTGAAGAATATCGCACCGGTGGAAAAACCAATGGGATATTTTACAAGGCTCTCTGAGGCGAGCAACGGAAAAGATACCATGACCGGACACTGGGAAATGATGGGACTTCATATTACCAAGCCATTTTTGACATTTACCGAGCACGGTTTTCCAAAGGAACTGATCGATGAACTGGAAAAACGTACCGGTCACAAAGTGATTGGAAACAAGAGTGCGAGTGGAACCGAAATCTTAGAGGAACTGGGCGAGGAAGAGATCGCAACCGGACACATGATCGTGTATACATCTGCGGATTCGGTTCTTCAGATCTGTGGAAACGAGGAAACGTTTGGGCTAAAGGAACTTTACCGCTGCTGTGAGATCGCCAGAGAGATCACCATGAAAGATGAATGGAAAGTGGGGCGTGTCATTGCAAGACCTTATGTTGGAAAGAAAAAAGGTGAGTTTGTCCGCACCAGCAACCGTCATGATTATGCCTTAAAGCCATATGGAAGAACCGTATTAAATGCGTTAAAAGACGCCGGATATGATGTGATCTCTGTCGGAAAAATCCGGGATATTTTTGACGGGGAAGGAATCACGGAATCCAATAAGTCCAAAAGCTCGGTTCATGGAATGGAGCAGACGATCGAGATTGCAGAGCGCGATTTTACCGGACTTTGCTTTGTGAATCTGGTAGATTTTGATGCACTTTGGGGACATAGAAGAAACGTAAAAGGATACGCAGAGGAACTGGAACGCTTTGACGTGAAACTCGGCGAACTTCTTAAGGTACTTCGGGAAGATGATCTTCTTATCATTACGGCAGACCACGGAAATGATCCAACCTATAAGGGAACAGACCACACCAGGGAACAGGTGATGTTTGTTGCATATTCGCCTTCCATGAAGGGATCAGGAAAGCTTGAAGATCAGGATACATTTGCAGTGATCGGGGCAACGATCGCAGATAATTTTGGTGTGCAGATGCCGGAAGGCACGATTGGTACGTCATTGCTTGCAGAGTTGAAATGACATATGAACATGAAATACTGAAGTGACAGAAGAGTGGAAAATACTGATGTGCTGGCAGGAGAAAGGAAAAAACATGGATAAAAAAGATATTTTAAGCAGAGTAGATCACACACTGCTTTCACAGACTGCAACATGGGAAGAAATCCGGCAGATTTTAGACGATGGAATAAAATATGGATGCGCTTCTGCCTGTATCCCGGCTTGCTATGTGAAACAGGCGGCAGAGTATGTCGATGGGAAACTGCCGATCTGTACGGTGATCGGATTTCCAAACGGATACCACACAACGGCGACGAAAATTTTCGAGACAAGGGATGCGGTCGCAAACGGAGCCGACGAGATCGATATGGTCATTAATATCGGATTTTTGAAAGACAAACGGTATGATGAAATCGAGCAGGAAATCCGAAAAATCCATGAGGCATGCAGCGGAAAAACCTTAAAAGTGATCATTGAGACATGCCTTCTGACAGACGAGGAGAAGATCAAGATGTGTGAGATCGTGACGAATGCAGGCGCAGAGTTCATTAAGACCTCCACCGGATTTTCCACCGCAGGAGCAACTTTTTCGGATGTGGAACTGATGAGACAATACGTTGGCACAAACGTGAAAGTAAAGGCAGCCGGAGGAATCTCTTCTTTTGAAGATGCGGAAAAATTTATTGAACTTGGCGCAGACCGGCTTGGCACGAGCCGTCTGGTTAAAATTATGAAACATGTATAAGTTGTTGGATTTTTTGCACACTTGGAAACAATATATAATAATTCTGGCATTGCACTTGCACTTTGACAGAGTAACGTGTATGTGCTATGAGATGGAGAGAAATGCAAAGAAATTGCATAAAAGAGCCGGAGGCAGGATTGAGTGATATGCCCCCGGCTTACTTTTTGTTTTTGACAATTTTACAGGTATTCCACTAATTCTTTTACAGGAATACGGTCTTTGGCTGGTTTTACCACACTGGCATCTGCATAACCGATGGCGAGAATATTGATCGGTTCTAAGGAGTCAGGAAGTTTGAATTCCTCTTTTAGCACATCCGGTTTGAAATAACAGATCCAGACAGTTCCAAGTCCCTGTTCGACAGCTTCTAACATCATGTGGTCTGTTAAAATGGATGCGTCAATATCGGTTGTCTGCATTCCGTCAAAAGGACGTTTCCATGCTTTTGTTTTGTCGGCACAGACAATGACAGCGACAGGTGCGCCATAAATATTAGTTGCTTTTCCAAGTTTTTCAAGACTTTCCGGACTCAGTACGACAAGCAGTTTTACAGGCTGCTGATTGGCAGCAGTAGGTGCTGCGTGTGCAGCGTTTAAAATTTTATCCAGTTTTTCAGGTTCTACTGGTTTGTCAACGTATTTTCTGACAGAGAAGCGTTCGTTCATAATATCTAATAATTCCATAAACATTCTATTCCTTTCATCGTTTTCTTGCGTTATTGGATATCCATGCTATAATTATATTTTATTTAGACTTTTTAGCAAGTATGCACTTTTTTGGAATATACTATCTAAAAAGTAAGTAAAGATTTTGCAGGGAGAGAAAAATGGCAGAGAAAGAGTTTACATGTCCGGTTGCGGGAACACTGTCGATGATCGGCGGAAAATATAAGTCAATTATTTTATATCATTTGATGAAGGAGACGTTACGTTATAGTGAGTTACATAAAAGAATGCCGAAGGCAACGGATAAGATGTTGACGCAGCAGCTTCGGGAATTAGAGAAAGACGGGCTGATCCGGAGAACAGTTTATCCGGTTGTGCCGCCAAAGACGGAGTACAGTATGACTGATTTTGGCAGGACGCTGGCACCGATCATTGAAGCGATGCAGCAGTGGGGACAGACGCATCTGAATATTGCAGGATGCGAAGAGAGAGGCGCTACTGGAACAAGGTACAAGTGAACAGAGAGTCAAACTAAACATGCATATTTTTTGAAAAACATGTTTCATTTAAAAACGGATGTGGTGAACATAAGTATGTTTATGTAAGATGTTATTTTGACATGAGTTCTTTTACTTCTTCCACACCGTAGGTATCTCCGGCTTTCTGGAAAGCGGTGATAGCTTTTTCAAAATAGACAGCCGCATCCTCTGCTTTTTCTGACGCTTTCAGGATTTCCCCAAGACCGCGGTAAGCACAGCCGATGGAGATAAGATCGTTCGACTTTTCAGCAAAATCTAAGGCTGAAAGCATGTTTTTTTCTGCGAGAGGAAGATCATGAAGCTTCATGGAAACATAGCCCTGCTCATAGAGATTTGCGGAGCGGGCAAGTGCATCATCCGGGAAATTTTTTTCAATGAGTGCTTCTTCCTGTAAAAATAAGTTCATAGCCTTGTCATACGCACCAGCCATCCGTTCGATCATGCCTGCCTGATGGATTGCAATGTGTTTTTCTTCGTGATCAATTGCACACGAAATCAACTGCGAAGCGTAGGTACGAGCCTCTGCAAAATGTTCTAGAAAGCTTTCTGCATAAATCAATCCCATGAGAACCTGCCAGTAATTGTCATGGTCGGTGGAAGGAATCTTTGCATAACATTCTTTATAAAGCGTTTCTGCATCAGTGTAATTGCCTGCGTCAAATAATGACCAGGCTTTCGATAGGGTTTCGGTCATGGGAAGCCTCCTTGTTTCTCAATTATAATATTTCTTTTCCGACAGGTTCTCCCCAATCAAAATCACAAACTGAAATTTCACCGTTATATTCAGCAACGCGTTCCTCGAATGTTTTGTGTTTATATTTATTCAAGACAATAGATTTTGGGAGCACTTGATATTTTTTCAAAGGGATCATAACGCTTTGGTTATTCATAAAAACACTCCATATCGTAAAAAATGGAAATCTAACTAATAGTATCATAGCATAAAATATAGATGGTGCAATCATATTTATGGAATTAAAATTCTTGTTGTAACTGACAAAATTTCTCAACAACTATATCTCTTCCTTGTATCCCCGATATCATGTGCTATAATTCTCTCGAGATTAGTTATAACTAACTAAAGCATCAAAAATGGCAGTTGCCAAATATGTTTTTTGAAAAAGGGGAGACTATGTCAGAGGAAGAGAAAAAATTTTTGGAGATCGTTGACCTGAAAAAAGGTTTTGGAAGTGGAGAAACACGTCAGGAAGTATTGCGCGGAATGAACTTTTCCGTGGCAAAAGGAGAGTTCTGTGTTCTGCTTGGACCGTCCGGTTCGGGAAAATCAACTTTATTAAATATTATCGGAGGAATCGACAGTGCCGATTGCGGTTACATCTCGATCAACGGTGATAAGCTCGAAGATATGAGTGAGAAGAAACTAACCCAATACCGCAGAAAACATCTCGGCTATGTATTTCAGATGTACAATCTGATCGCCAATCTGAACGTGAAGGAAAACATTGAGGTCGGAGCGTATCTTTCCGACAATGCGCTGGACATTGACGAGCTGCTTCACACGCTGGGACTTTACGAGCACAGATACAAGCTGCCGAATCAGTTGTCCGGTGGTCAGCAGCAGCGTGTTTCCATCGGTCGTGCGATCGTGAAAAACCCGGATATCCTGCTCTGCGATGAACCGACCGGCGCTTTGGATTATAACACCTCCAAAGAGATTTTAAAACTGATCGAAGATGTAAACAAAAAATATGGAAATACGATCATCATGGTAACGCACAACGAAGCGATCAGAAACATGGCAGATCATGTCATCAAACTTCGTGATGGAGCCGTGCGCCACAACGAGAGAAATGAACATAGGATTTCAGCGGCAGATCTTGAGTGGTAAGGAGTGTGGCAGTCATGAAAAAGAAAAAAATTAAAAATCCACTCATCAGACGTATTCCGCGTGAATTGCTCGGTGACTGGAAAAAATATCTTGTGGTGGCATTATTCCTGATCCTCACGATCGGCTTTGTTTCCGGTATGTATGTTGCAAATGAGAGTATGCTCGTTGCAGCAAATGAAGGCGTGACAAAATATAAGTTAGAGGATGGACATTTTGAGCTGGACAAAAAGGCAGATGAGACGTTACTTTCTGCTATCGAGACAGGAACAAAAGCGGACGTCAAACAGTATTATCTTGACAAAGCGAAAAAAGAGCTGGACGAAAAGTTGGATGAAAAGGCTTACCCGGAAGCCTACGACGAGGCATGGGATAAAATCGTAGAGGAAATCGATGATAAATATGCTGACGCAGAAGAAAAATATGAGTTAAACGATCCTGATTTTACAGAAGTTTCGGTAAAAGTATATGAGAACTTCTTCCGAAATGAGGAGGAAGATTACAACAACGACGGCGAGGCGGAAGGAAATATCCGTGTCTATGCAAAAAATGATAACGTGGATCTTGCCTGTCTGCTTGACGGAGCATTTCCGGAAAAAGCGGATGAGATCGCAATTGACCGTATGCATGCAGACAATGTCGGCGTCAAAGTGGGAGATGAGATTTCTGTCAGCGGGCAGAGGTTCAAAGTTGTCGGACTGATCGCCTATGTCAATTATGCGACACTGCATGAGAAGTCAACGGATATGATGTTTGATGCGATCAAATTCGATGTGGCTATGGTCACACAGGAAGGATTTAATAGTTTACATAAAACTGTTCATTATGCTTACACATGGAATTATGTGGATACTCCTGCAGATGAAGTGGAGCAGAAAGCAAAATCTGATGATTTCATGAAAGCACTGCTCACACAGGTAGTGTGTGATGACAAAGAGTTAGAGGACTATATGCCGCGCTATGCGAACCCGGCAATTAATTTTGCAACGGATGATATGGGTTCAGACAAAGCTATGGGTGGTGTTTTACTGGATATTTTGATTGTGATCATTGCATTTATTTTTGCAGTGACCATCAGCAACACGATCGTGAAGGAGGCTTCTACGATCGGAACATTGAGAGCTTCCGGTTATACGAGAGGTGAACTGGTCAGACATTATATTTCCATGCCGGTGATCGTGACACTTCTCGCAGCGTGCGTTGGAAATATCCTCGGCTATACCGTATTTAAAAATGTGGTTGTCGGCATGTATTATAACAGCTACAGTCTTCCAACTTATCAGACAGTCTGGAACCCGGATGCCTTTTTCAAGACAACGATCATCCCGGTTGTTTTAATGCTTGTGGTCAATCTCATCGTCATTATAAAAATGATGCGGCATACACCATTACAGTTTTTGCGTCATGATCTGAAAAAAACAAAGCGTAAAAAAGCAATGCGCCTGCCAAAATGGAGCTTTTTAGGCCGTTTCCGCCTGCGTATCATGTTCCAGAACGTGACGAATTACCTGATTTTATTTGTGGGTATCTTGTTTATAAGCATTATGCTTGCAATGGCGGTCGGTATGCCGGAGACGCTCGAATATTACAAATCCAATGTTTCAGATATGATGTTCACGAATTATCAGTATGTGTTAAAGTCTTATGAGAATGAGGATGGAGACATTATCACAACGGATAATAAGGATGCAGAGAAATTCAATATGACATCTCTGCAGCACAAGAGCGATACGTTAGATGAGGAGATTTCTGTCTACGGAATCGAGGATGACAGCTGGTATGTGAAAATCAGTAACCTGTCTGCCCTGAAAGGAAACGAGGCATATATTTCTGCTTCCTATGCAGATAAATACAGCCTGAGCGTGGGCGACACAGTGGTTCTGGACGAAAAATATGAGAACAAACAGTATGAGTTTGAGGTTGCAGGAATCTATGATCACAGTCAGGCGCTGGCAGTATTTCTGTCCAATGAGCAGTATTGTGAAATCTTTGACATGGACAGTGATGCATTCACAGGCTATCTCTCGGATTCAGAGATCACAGATATTGATGAGGATGAGATCGCAACCGTCATCACAGAACACGACATTACGAAAATGTGTGACCAGCTCGATCATTCCATGGGCTCTTATATGACCTACTTCCAGTATCTGTGCATCCTGTTATCCGCAGTATTGATTTACCTGCTCACGAAGCTGATCATCGAGAAGAACGAAAATGCAATTTCCATGACAAAAATCCTGGGCTATGAGAACCGGGAGATTGCAAGCTTATATCTGTTGTCTACAACCATTGTTCTTGTGGTGATCGATGTTGTCAGCGTGATTTTAGGTGTCGTCATCATGAAGGCTGTCTGGAGGATCATGCTCTTTTCCTACAGTGGATGGTATGCTTTCCGCATAAGCACGATGGGCTATGTGAAAATGTTCCTGTTTATCCTGATCGGATATCTGCTTGTCATGGTATTGGATTTCAGAAGAATCAAGCGTATTCCGATGGATCAGGCACTGAAAAATGTGGAATAACAGGAAAAATATAACCTGACAGGAGAGCGTAGAGATCACATAAATATTAAAGTGCACATGGCAATTGCACCATAAAGCAGCTGCCGGAAATGGGAGCATCCACAACCTGGATGTTCCCATTTTGCTTTTCGGTGAGTTCTTTCGCAATGCAGAGTCCAAGTCCAAAGTGTTCTCTGTCGGTATGGATTTATTTGCATTATATATGGCAGAGTTGTTATAATAGCTCCAGAGGTGGTATACAAGTGAGAGTAGCAGTTGTTGAAGATGAACTTTTGAGCAGGAAAAAAATTTTATCCTACCTTGAAATGTTTGAAAAAGAATCGGGGATTCCCATTCAGGTGGAAACCTTAACGGATGGTACTGAGATCGTAGAAAAGTATAATACAGGAAAGAAATATGATGTTATACTTTTAGATATTGAGATGGAGCATATGGATGGGATGAAAGCGGCTGAATGGATTCGGAATCTGGATGAGGAAGTGATTCTGATTTTTATCACGAATATGGCACAGTTTGTGATGAAAGGCTATGAAGTCAGTGCGCTTGATTTTCTGGTTAAGCCGGTCAGTTATTATATGTTTGTGGAAAAGATGCACAAGGCTTATGACAGAGTTTCCATGCGGGAAGAACGAAGTATTATTATCAAGGGCAAAGAGTGCATTTATAAGGTACACACGACAGAGCTTATTTATATTGAGGTGCAGAACCATTCACTGACATTTCATACGATGCAGGGAAATTATATGTGTACAGGAAGTTTGAAAAAAGTAGAAAAAGATCTCGAAGGCCTTCCTTTTGCAAGATGCAGCTCCAGTTATCTGTTGAATCTGATGCATGTTCTCCGCATAGAGAAAGAGCATGTGATCATGGACAATAAAGACGAGCTTCTGCTCAGCCGGCTGAAAAGGCAGGAATTTATGGAGATACTGACAGATTACTACGGAGGAGTGCAATGAACGGGCTGCGTATTGAATGGATACAGGCATCTTTTTTTATCGAGATGTTGGTGATAACGTGGATTCTTATGATTCCGATGAAAAAGAGAGAGCATTTCTGGCAGCAGGGAGTCCTGCTTGTGCTTGCAGGAAGTGTGATCGCTGCAATGGACACAAATTCGAATATCAAATTTATTCTGGAAACAGCGATGATCGGATTTATTGCCTACCGTGTGTATGTGATCTCATGGAGAAAGGCTACTTACATGGCTGTCTGTGCTTATGCCGTACAGCATTTGGCTTATACCGTTGGCATGATAGAAAAATGTATCCGTGGAATCCTGTTTCATGTTCCACATGCACCGACAGATTCAGAACCGGATATCAACTTGAAGATGTTTCTGACAGTCGCACTGGTATATGGAACATGTTATTTGTTTTTTGTGAGAAAAAAAAGAGGAAAAGGAGAGTTTGACATCAGTGTCAGACAGACTATTGGATTTTCAGTAGGCGTATTCTTTGTCGTGCTTGTTTTGAGCAGAATGGTACAAAGCTATGCGAATAATGAATACTATGGTCTGGAACTGGTGTGCCATTTTTATTCCCTGATCTGCTGTCTTTTCATCCTGATCTTAGATGATGGTATTTTCCGTAGGATTCAGGATGAGAATGAACTGTCTCTGGTAAAATATTTATGGCTGAAGCGGCAGGAGCAGTATGCCGTAGCGAAAGAAAACATGAACGCGATCAACTTAAAGTGTCATGAGTTAAAACAGCAGATTACAGGAATCCAGGAGATGCAGGTTTCAGAACAGCTTAAGGATTTGCTAGAGGACCTTAAGGATTCCATTCAGATTTATGATGCGGTTGTGAAGACTGGAAACGAAGTATTAGATGTTGTATTGACGGAGAAGAACTTTTACTGTCAGGCGAATCATATCACAATGGCGTGCATTGTGGATGGTGCGAAGATGGATTTTATGGAGACAATGGATGTCTACGCACTTTTTACAGGACTTTTCGAGGATACCTTTTATTCCATCAAAATGCTGGAAGAGCCGGACAAGAAGCAGATTGCACTATCGGTCTGGGAGAAGAACGGACTGCTTATGATACAGCTTGAGAATTATTTCGAAGACTCAAAGGAAGCACAGGAAGTGAGAGAAGAGGGAATTGATTATTCCATTAAGAGTGTGAAAGAGATTGTGAAAAAATATGATGGCTGCATGACGATACATAAGGAGCATGCGCTTGTGATCAAGCGGATTTCAATACCAATCCCATAAGATAAAACTACAAATGGCATAAATATAACCGGTCAGTTCTGGTTTTCATACACAGAATCCAGAACTTAAAATTACGAATTGAAAATGACCAGTTGTGAAAAGAGGCAATCTGCCTCTTTTTTTTATGCTACGATTCGTTCATCAGAAAAAAGGAGGAAAAATATGAAAAGCAAAGGAAAGAAAAAAGGGTACATTGGTATTGCGATAACCGCAATCCTGCTGATCATCACAGTAGTTGCCGATCTGCTTGCATCAAGATACATCACAATGATCAAGCTTTATTTCATGGATGACAGTAATTCTGTTTATGAGATGTCAGCAGACGAAGCATTGTCGCAGGCCGCGGATCTCACAGAGGAACTTGGAAATGAAGGTATCGTATTGCTAAAGAACAAGGACAATGCTTCTCTGCCACTGGCAGCAGGAACGAAGATTAATCTGTTTGGTATTGCATCTTATCAGACATTATATCAGGGTTCCGGTTCTGCATCGAGCTGGTTCAAGCAGGATCTGAACACAAATATGAAAAAAGGTCTGGAAGATGCCGGATTCGAAGTAAACCCTGGACTGTGGCAGTTCTATGAGGACAATTACAAAGAGAGAAGTGATCAGGAAGGTGGAATGACAGATATGTCAGGAGCAGATCACAGTATCTTAGAGCAGTCCTTAGATGAGTATGAAGCATACGATTACGAAGGTGAAAATGTTCTGACATATTCAGAGAACTATTCGGATGTGGCAATGGTAGTGATCGGACGTGCAGGTGGAGAAGGATCGGATGCAACGATGGAGATGGACGGCTATGTCGGAGGAGATGCCGGCAAGCATTATCTGGAGCTCCAGAGCGTAGAACAGGAACTTTTAAGCTATGTAGAAGAGCATTATGACAAAGTCATCGTTGTATTGAATACAGCTATGGTAATGGAAACAGGATTTCTGGATGATGAGGCAATTGATGCAGCACTCTGGATCGGAATGCCGGGTTCCAGAGGATGTGGATCTCTCGGAAATATCCTTGCCGGTGAAGTAAATCCATCCGGACATCTTGCTGATATTTATGCATATGACCTTACAACAGCTCCTTCTTATTACAATTTTGGCGATTACACATATTCTAACTTTGATGGAAACAACAAATATGTTTACTATCAGGAAGGTATTTATGTTGGATATCGCTATTATGAGACAGCAGCAGCTGATGGTTATATTGATTATGACACAACTGTTCAGTTCCCATTTGGTTATGGTTTGTCTTACACAAACTTCGACTGGGAAGTTGAGAAAACAGAGTTAGGAGATATTGGTGGAACAATCAATATCGATGTAAAAGTTACCAATACCGGCGATGTTGCAGGAAAAGATGTCGTAGAGCTCTACTATGCAGCACCATATGACCCGGCAGAGGAGATTGAAAAATCATCTGTAGTACTTGGAGCATTTGAAAAAACAAATACACTAAAACCAGGTGAATCTGAAACGGTGACACTTACTATGAATGTAGATGACATGGCATCTTATGACTATAAGAATAACAAATGCTATGTATTAAGTGCCGGTGATTATGAATTCAGGCTTCAGACAGATTCTCATAACATGAAGGTTAACAGTGATGGAACGGCTGTAGAGCCAATTGCCTACACAGTAGACAGTAAAGTTGTATACAATGACGCAAACCAGGGCAAACGTTCCACAGATGAAGTGGCAGCAGAGAACCTGTTTGATGCAGTCACAGCTGGTGACGGATACTTTGGAGCAGACGGAACAGTCGGATATGTATCCCGTTCTGACTGGGCAGGAACGATGCCGACATCCAGAGAGACAAATATGAATGTGGCAGCTTCCGATGAAACAGTTGCACTTATGACGAATAATACTTCTGGATGGGAGTATGATCTTGATAATCTGCCGGACGCAGAACCGGCTGTTACCGGAGTAGACAGTGGACTGGAAATCTCAGATATGACAGGTCTTGAATTTGATGATCCGAAGTGGCAGCAGTTAGTAGAAGAAATGTCAGTGGATGAACTTAGAAGATTATATGGAACCTGTGGCTGGAGCAACCCGGCAATCCTTTCCATCAACAAGGCAGCTGCAATTGATATGGACGGTGCAGAAGGACTCCACAATCTGACATCCGATAAAACAGCTAATCAGTATGTAGCCTCAACTGTGCGTGCAGCAACATGGAATAAAGAGCTTGCTTACAGAATGGGAACTATTTATGGAGATGAATGCCTTGCAAACGGAATTTCCGGTATGTATGGTATGACTGTTAATATTCACAGATCTCCATTTGGTGGAAGATGCTTCGAGGCCTATTCAGAAGATCCGACACTTTCCGGAAAAATAGCAGCAGAGGAGATCAGAGGGTTACAGGATAAAAAGATTGCGGTATACTTAAAACATTTTGTAGCCAATGATCAGGAGACAAACCGTGGTGGGGTACATACCTGGGTAGATGAGCAGGCATTAAGAGAAATCTATTGCCGACCATTTGAGATTGTTACAAAAGAAGCAGACTGCAATGGATATATGACAAGTTATAACTATATCGGAACAGGCTGGACAGGTGCAAGCAAACCATTAGTGACAGATCTTGCGAGAGGTGAGTGGGGATCACATGGACGTATGATCACAGATGCGGCTATGGATTTTACAATCTATGTTCCTGATACAGGTGTACTTGCAGGTCTTGACATGTGGCTTGCTCCACAGACAGCTGTAACGACAAAAAATTTATACGGAACAGATTACGGTATCCGCATGTTACAGGAATCAGCACACAGACAGTTATATGTATTTGCCAATACATCAGGTGTAGGTCTTGAGATGCAGGAGGGCAATACATGGAAACTTGTTGTTGGTGGTGCTAATGCAATCTTAATCCTTGGAATGGCATTAAGTATTATATTCCTTGTGATTCCTGGATTCAGAGGAAAAAAGGGGGAGAAGAAAAATGAGGAAACAGTTAATTCATAGGGCAGTTATTACACTTTTGCTAGGATGCATAATGCTTCTTGCATTTACTGGCTGCGGTAAGAGCAATGAGAAGCGAAATGTATCCGGAAGCTATCACACGGAAGCCAATGGATACAAGAGAGGTACAGACGTAGATATTAACCTTGAGGGTGATAAGATCACAACCATCGTTGTAAATGACATGGATTCTGAGTATTCCCTGACTGATCCGGATGCATTCCAGATGATGTGGCCAACAAAGCAGACTATGGTTCTTCAGGAACTTCAGAATATGGGACCGGATAAAATTGCAGAAATTAAAATAACTGCAGATGATAATGGTATTCCAACCAAAATAGAAGGTTTCAATCTCGATGTAATTCCGGAGGGCTGCACAGACTGTGCAGGAATGTTAATACTTGCAGTACAGGATGCATTAAGCAAATAAACTAAGCTTATTTTATAGAAGATAAGATGTTTCAAAAAAGACTTCTGAGTAAATTTTGGAAGTCTTTTTTGAAAGCAAAAATTAGATAAATGTAAAATAGAAAAGAGTTCTATGAAGAAAAATAAAGATAGTTTGATGAAAAGGAGGGGCACTGAAACTTGTAATTTGAAATACGTTATGTTAGTATAAATTACGTCAGTGAACATTTCTCACTGATACAGTTTTTAAATAACAGTATATTTTAAAAGTAAGACTTCGGAGGTTATCAAATACATGAGACATTGATTTTTTTCTAATTCAATGATGGAAAAACTGGCTGAGATCAAAGACGGCACAGTTTTTAGATCAGGTTACAGATAGGTGTAATCTTTTTTTGTTACAAAAAAGAAGATCGGTCAACTGATTACGAATTAGAAAAAAAGGAGATATCTCATGAAAAAATTAAAATTTGATAGTTATGATGGAGTCTGTTTTTTGAATGGACTTGTCTTTTTTGCACCGGTTGCGTTGCTGGTAAGAACGCAGGCTGGTGTGTCGGAACACGTATTTTTCATCCTTCAGGCATTATTGTCAGGCGTGATTTTTCTGGGGGAAATTCCAACAGGATTTATAACAGATAAAATTGGATACCGGAAATCACTGATTTTGGCGCAGGTGTTATTGCTTGGTGCGAGAAGTTTATTGCTCGCAGCCTTTGTGAGCCGGTCGCTTGTACTGTTTGTCGTGGAGGCAGTTGTAGAGGGAATTGCGGCGTGCTTTACCTCCGGGACGGGAAGCGCGTATTTGTACGCTCTGTATGGAGAAAACGGATATCTTGCAAAAACGGCACACGCAGGAAATTTCGGAACAGCAGGTTTTATCATCAGTACAGTTGCGTATGCCGGGATTTATAAAATAAGCGGTATGGAAGGTTTGCTGATTACAACTGTAGTCATGGATATTATAGCGGTTGTATGCTCGTTCTTCCTGAGAAGTGAAAGCAGTAAAACCATAATTGCAAACAGGAAGGAAGTACAGATTTTAGCGGTATTTAAAAACAAAAAAGCATTCCTGTTTGTGATTTCGCTGGCGATTTTCAGTATCGCATGGCTTCTGATCAACTTCTTTTATGTGGTAAAACTTGAAAACTGCGGTTTGCCGGTAGAATGGATGTCATTGATCATTTTGAGCTATTCAGCCGTACAGATGCTGGCAGAACCCATTTTAGGAAAATTGTCTGACGGAAAAAACGGAAAGTTCAGTAGGGAAAAACTGCCCGCAGTTACAGCTGCCACAGCAGGGGTGGCATTTCTTCTTTTTGGAGTGGTAAAATTCAGGGCAGCCGTACTGCTTCTAATGCTGATATTGCCGTTGCTTTTAAATCTTCCGGAATATCTGCTGATGAATCTGGAAAATCAGTTTGTGGACGAAGCGGAGTGTGGCAACCAGCGTGCGGCAACGCTGTCTGTGCTTAATATGGGCGTGAATCTGGTGGAGATTTTGACGCTGTCAGCCTCAGCATTTTTGACGAAAATCGGAATCCAGTGGTGCTTTGTGTTTGTGGGATGCTTTCTGATGGCGATAGCGCTTCTATTTGACAGAATACAAAAATAGAAGGAGCGAAAACCGCTTCCTCCTATCAAAATGATCCGTAATTTTACCACAGACCTAATACGCGTTGCATCAGCAAACTCATACAGGTAATACCGATCCAGCAGCTGAATCCAAGAAGCAAAGGTTTGGCTCCTGTTTTCACTAATTTCACAATATTGGTATTCAGACCAATTGCACTCATGGCAAGAACGATGAAAAACTTGCTCAAAGTTTTTAGCGGATTGAAAACAGCTGCTGGAACACCGAAGTTCACTGCTATTGTTGTAATAATGGATGCAATTATAAAATAGAGAATGAACATCGGAAAAATCTTTTTAAAATCCACTTTATTATGATCCGTTTGTTCCTTTCTGGTTCGAAGAAAAGCAAGGACAAGCGTGATTGGAATAATTGCCAGTGTTCTTGTAAGTTTTACGGTGACAGCTTTATCCAAAGTCGCCGAACCAAGGTTGTACATGGAATCCCAGGTGGAGGCAGCAGCGGTAACGGAAGAGGTGTCATTCACAGCAGTTCCGGCAAAAATGCCGAAAGCTTCTCCGCTTGTCTGGGAAAAACCGAGAACGGTGCCAAGCATAGGAAAAAATAAAGCGGCAAGCATATTGAAAAAGAAAATGACAGAAATTGATTGTGCAACTTCCTCGTCATCAGCGTCAATGACAGGAGCAGTAGCTGCAATTGCGGAGCCTCCGCAGATCGAGGAACCTACACCGATGAGTGTGGAGATTTTTCCGGGAACATGAAGGATTTTATGTAATACCCAGGCTACAACAAGGGATGTTGTGATCGTTGCAAGAATGATTGGAAGCGATTGTTTTCCTGTCTGCAGGATGACAGAGAGATTCATTCCAAAACCAAGTAAAATAACAGCATATTGCAGGATCTTTTTGGATACAAATGTGATGCCGCTCTGTAGAGCAGATTTATCGCTGACCAATAATGTAATGACCATTCCTAGGAGAATCGCAAAGACAGGACCACCTACAATTGGGAAAAATTTTCCTAAAATCCAGCTTGGAATCGCAATCATCAGGCATAACAGCACACCTTTCCAGTTTTTTTTAATAAAATTCATATTCATAACCTCACTAAAAATATTTTGATTCTTACGGGTTCCTATGATAGCATAAACACATAGAGATGAAAAGTAACAAGCCAAAATAAAAGGAGCAGTCATGCAGACAAAAGGAAAGAAAAAAATCATAGATAATGCGGGAGCATTGCAGAAAAAATACGCATGGAAATCAGAGAAACAAAAAAAGAAACCGGCAGCAGCCTGTCCGTATGCAAAAAAATGTGGCGGCAGGAGCTGCGGCGGAAAAGCGGACCCTTCTGCGCAGTCGGCATCCGTGTACCCCGGGCATCAAGCATCTGCACCGGTTGCAGGACCGCATCCGGCAGTTCCGCGCCGACAGTGTGATGGATCTTTCCCTGCAGGTCTTCCAGCTCGACCTGCGAATTGCCGCGCTCCTGGAAACGCTGGAGCAGTGCTATCCGAATTGGAATTGAAAAAACCGCAAAAACGTATTAAAATAAAAGAAACTTTTTGAAAAATAGATTGCTGGAGGTATTATCATGATTCTGG
>ERZ780208.886-NODE-886-length-27120-cov-7.710807_pt1 | contig 27120 bp, 25 predicted proteins | sample MGYA00511167_ERZ780208 | MGnify/ENA primary metagenome ERZ780208 (study PRJEB29588, sample SAMEA2159202) | human gut metagenome | biome: human gut; feature: human-associated habitat; material: faeces | place: Denmark | collected 2008/2010 ...
GAGGCTCTTTGCCTGAAGGGCGCTTTCGAGGGCGAGCCGCAGTGCGTGCTGAAAATGATACTGAGAAGGCATTCTGCATTGCATACCGTGCACTAGAAGGACTTCTTGGAAAATAATTAAACTTGTAAACCCTATAAACCTATAAACCTAGATAAGATTCCGAGATATCTGTGACAACGCAGGTGTTTTCGGAATCTTTTACTGAATGAAAAATTATCTTGACGAAAGCAGAAAGAACGCTTATAATAATCAACGTTGTCCAGCACTATGGAGAGATGGCTGAGCTGGTCGAAGGCGCACGATTGGAAATCGTGTATACCCCACAAGGGTATCGAGGGTTCGAATCCCTCCTTCTCCGCCAAATAAGAACCGTAATTTTGATACAAAGCGTATCGGGGTTACGGTTCTTACTTTTTGGCAAAAACGGCGTGTTTGCGGCACTTTTGCACCCAGCGGCCCCAAAAGAAAACCCGGCCAGGTTGTTTTCATGGTCGGGTTTTTGCCTTTGCGTGGGCTTCGTGGTCCTCGTAATCGTTGAAAGAGCGTAAATCGTTGAATTACAAGGGCAATCGTTGTTTTAGTGGGGTATTCGTTGAATTACAGAGATAATCGTTGATTTACAGCATTCCCTATTGATAAAAGGTGTGGGAATTTATAATGTGGTCTCGCTCAAGTCGCTGCCTTTTTCAGAATCTCAAAGGCTGCCTTGATTTTTGCCGCCATCAATTTCCTGCGCTCAATCAGGAAGTCCTCGTAGTCCACATTTTCCCAACCGTGAGGCAAAGCGTTCTCCTCTTCCATAACACGGATCGGCTCGTCAGGCAATCCGGCGCAGACAATCGGATAATACACAGACGGAGCATCATCCAGGATGTCCATGTTGTCCTTCCAGTCAATGAATGCGTAGTTTGCCATCTGGTTAATCTTCGCATCAGAGTATCCTTGGGACTTCAAGTAAGCCTTTGGGAAAAGATGATGCTTTTCCAGAGACTTGCGGTTACCGTCTGTTCCGGGCTCGAACAGCTTTGACACAAGCAGATTGCTCTTGGCTTAACAGTGATAAGGAACTAAATCACTTATCAACTGTTAGCTGACGGTTTTCGGGTGCATACGAAACTCCCGTCTGATTCCTAACAGGAACTAGTCGGGAGTTTTTCTTGTTAACAGAGCCTATATTGGAGGATAGCATTATGAAAACATTACTTTCCTGTGAATTTAACATGGACACAGGCTGCGTTGAACTAAGATATTCTGACGACAGCATGATTTCCATTAATTGCACCGCTGTAGAGGACGAAGTTGCGAATAGCCGTTTCCAGCGGTCTGAACTGGACTGGCTCATTTACAACGATCCGCTATCTTATGCGGCATTGATTTTGAATGGTGATCCAGAAAAATACTTGCGAACCGTAACGGAGATCCCGCAGTTAGATTCTGATTGATAACTCTATAGATTTTGACGTGCAAAGGGCATCCATACGAAAGCATGGATGCCCTTTGTCTTAACTTAGCCTTATGGTCGGCAAGCAGTTTACCCACTTTTCTCCTTATAGACTCCATGGAGCCTTTGGAGACCAGTGTTTTATCCAAATCAGCCTTTCGGCGGATGAGGGTCCCCTCCATGGCTATCCGCCGACTGAATACGACCATCCAGCCCATGAATGACAAACTCGGTGCCTTGGTTTCGGCTGATTTGTCTTCCGGCATTTACTGCCTGCTCCTTAGTGGAATAGTGGCCACTGGAGCGTTGAGCTCCGCCACGTTTTACATCCTAGCCACCATTGGGATTGTGAACGACATGATGAGAAGAACGAGCCATACGATTACCCCCTGTGTGCCTTAGGACAGCAGATTGCACAACCGTCCGCATCGAGATAGATTTTCTTCGCATGAGCCACTGCCTCAACCTCGCTTTCAAAGTAGCCCACATACTGTGCGCTACGGATGCCAAGCTGTTCAGCATGCTCTTTTGTATGGACTTCATGATGAAGGCCAGGATTTAACGTCTGATTGTTGTTGACATAGTAATAATGATACATATAATTTTCCTTCCTGCTTGACCAAACAAGCGATACATGATATTTTGATAGCGTACATATTGCAAATGAGCGGTTAATCTGTGCCAGCAGATTGCCGCTCTTTTTATTTGTACATAAGACACCACCTCCTTAAAAGCTTCGGAAATTCACCTGTCCATGGCTTCCGTGGGGCCGGTGAATTTCTCTTTTTTTGATGGTCCCATTATACAGCTATTTCTGCTATTTAAAAAACTCATATGTTCTGTATTTGGTGGCAAAATTAAAAAAATATAAGATAATAATTGAAATTGTTTGATTTTTGGTGGCAAATATTGTATAATGAAATAAGATGGGAGGAGTGTGCCTTGGGAAAAAAGCTATACACAAAAGAAAACATCTCCAAAGCCGAAACCGAATGGCTGGGCATACCCGAACTTGTGGTATTAAAAACAAATAGTGATGATGTTGGTTTAGAAGTGGTACATCGTAGATACTTTGAGGATGAGAAATTGCTCTGCCCTGCTTGTCGTTCCTCGAAAACACGCTGCTCTAAAATTGTGGATCGAAAACTCAAGGATTTATTGTGGCTTGACGAGGACCACAAGACATTTCAAATTATCAGCCTACTTTATCATCAGCGTTATATGCGCTGTGATAACTGCGGGCAAAGCGTTTTCCCTGAGCCTACAGAATTTGGAGAAAAAGGATGCAAATTCACAAACCGGCTATCAGATGCCTTGGCAGATGGAACCTTTCAATTCTCATATAAAAAAGTATGCCAGCATTACGGTGTTCCAGCTTCTACTGCTTCAGTGGGTGAAGTAATGCGACGCAGAATCCAATGTAGGGAGTCATTGTTGCCGCCAGTCAGGACACCACATATCATTAGCATTGTCGAGGTGGTGTTTTTTGGGGAGTTCTATCCCGCTGTTTTAGGAATTTGGGATGATGAGGTTTATTGCCTGGATATTTTGCGAGATTCATCCGAGGAAACCTGTGGTGCATTTCTGAAAACATTGGATGCTAACCAAGTTGAAACCATATATGTAGACCCAGTCGATAGCTTATTTAGTGCTGTGAATCAGTACTTTCCAATGGCTTCAATTGTGGTGACTGATGAGGCGATTAAGCGATATGCCAGAAACGCTATGCTTGATATTATCCATTCCGACGGAAAGCGATTTCCGGTGGTTCATAAAGACCGGCGATTGACGGTACTCCACAAAGACCTGGATGATAGAACTGTAGTTCCCAGAATCAAGGAAGGGATGAAGAGTAGGCCGAGGTTACAACAGGCTTACAATCACCATCAGAGATTGTTGGAGCTTATGGAAACCAAGTGGTCGATGGAAGATCTCCGAACATGGGCAGACCAAATTCCGACAGAGGTAGATGAGTTTTTGGCAGTTGGTGATATTATTGATATCTTTGGCGAGCAATTAAGCGGATTTTTGACACTGGGCGAGAAGCCACCCAACAATTATCAGTTTGCGGTGCAAGGCATCTGTGACGCTATCAAGGATATGCCGCACTGCATTTTCGATGTAATGCGTGGTCGCTGCATCTTCTCTATAACTCACGACATCATGGAGGAAAACGGAGAACTGTGGCGATACGGCATTAAGTCAAGTCGTTTAACCGAGAAAATCAATGAGATCTCAGCCAATATTAGGGAGGAACGAGATTATGGATACCAATGAAAAGATCAAAATAGTCGGTACAAACATTCAAGAAAAAGCAAATCTGATATGGAATGTGGCGAACAGTCTATTTGGAGCATATAAGCCTCATGAATATGGTCTGGTTATTTTGCCCATGGTCGTGATTAAGCGTTTTCATGACTGCTTACTCCCGACCAGAGAGAAAGTGCTGGCCACTTATGAAAAGGTGAAACAGTTAGCCGTCAAAGATGGTTTTCTGCGTACTGCATCTGGCTATCGTTTTTACAATACCAGCCAGTACACCTTCGAGCGACTGAAAGCTGACCCAGAGAATATTAAGACCAATTTCGAGGCGTACATCAACGGCTTCTCCGATAATGTTATTGACATTCTGGCGAATATGGGCTTCTTTACGCAAATCGAGCGTATGGCGGATGCGGGGGTTCTGTATCAGGTTATCAGCGACTTTACTGCTGACAATGCAGATATGAATCCGGAGAAAATTTCCGCAATTGATATGGGCTATGTCTTCGAAAACCTTGTTCAGCGTTTTTCTGAGAGTTATGATGAAGAAGCAGGTGCGCACTTCACCAGCCGTGACATTATTTATTTGATGTGTGACTTGCTTACCATGAATGCGGATTTTTCCGGCGAGGATGCCCCTGCCAAGACTGTATACGATATGGCGATGGGCACCAGTCAGATGCTTACCTGTATGGAAGAGCGCATCCACGCCCTTGACAAAGAGGCTGAAATCATCTGTTATGGCCAAGAAATCAACCCTTTTACTTTTGGTATCGCCAAAGCGGACATGCTGATCCGTGGTGGCGATCCTGAAAACATGCAGTTCGGCGACACCTTGAATGCGGATAAATTCAAGGGCTATACCTTCGACTACATTATCTCTAATCCTCCATTTGGTATCGATTGGAAGCGTGAAGCAGCTGATGTGGAGAAAGAACATAAACTGGGCGATGCCGGTCGGTTTGGCGTTGGCTTACCTCAAAAATCCGATGGGCAGATGCTGTTCTTGCTGAATGGCATTGCTAAATTGAAGGACACCGGCAGAATGGCTATTATTCAAAATGGTTCCTCTCTCTTCACAGGAGATGCAGGAAGTGGCTCCAGTGAAATCCGTCGCTATATTATTGAGAATGACTGGTTGGATGCCATTGTTCAGCTCCCCAATGACAGCTTTTATAACACCGGAATTGCAACCTATGTCTGGATAGTATCCAAAAATAAACCCGAAACACATAGAGAACACATTTTGTTGATTGATGCCAGCAAGTGCTGTGAGGCCCGCAGACGTCCTATCGGTAATAAGCGTGTAGATATTACGGAATCTTGCCGCAATTTGATCATACAGGCATACAGCGAATATAGAAGTGCAATTTTCACAAAGACCTTAGAAGATAAAAAAACAGTGCTGACTTGCAAAAGCAAAGTGCTTGATGCCATATCGCTTGGCTACAATAAAATTACAGTGGAAAGTCCTGCTTTGGATGACGATGGCAACCCGATTGTGAAAAAAGGAAAGCCAGTAGCCGATACCTCCAAGCGTGACACTGAAAGTGTTCCACTTGATGAAGATGTGGATGCTTATTTTGCACGGGAAGTTCTGCCTTATCGTCCGGGTGCTTGGATTGACAAAAGCAAGACCAAGGTTGGGTATGAGATTCCATTCACTCGTACCTTCTATGAATATGAGGAACTGGAACCAGCGGCCGATATTGCAAAACGCATTGCGGCCCGTGAAAAGGTACTGATGGAGAAATTACAGGCATTGTTTGGAAATGGTGGTGGGCAAAATGAGTGAGATTACTACCTATGAAAAGACAAAAGATAGCGGCATCGAATGGATAGGCAGCGTTCCCTCTCACTGGCGTGTCCACACTTTGTATCAACTCGTGACCCAGGTCAAGGAAAAAAACAGCAATCTTCAGGAAAAGAATCTGCTGTCTTTGAGTTACGGCAAAATCAAACGTAAAGATATTGATTCGCCGGATGGACTTCTTCCTGCGTCTTTTGACGGCTATAACATTATCGAAGACGGGGATATTGTCCTTCGTTTAACAGATTTACAGAACGACCATACAAGCCTTCGGGTAGGTTTGGCCACAGAGCGTGGTATTATTACCTCCGCCTATACAACCTTGCGTCCAATAGACACAAGCAATTCAAAATACTTATATTACCTACTCCATGCCTTTGATCTAAAAAAAGGATTTTACGGTATGGGGTCTGGCGTGCGACAAGGACTAAATTACGCAGAAGTGAAAGAGCTTCGTGTTGTGCTGCCAGGTCAAGATGAACAGAATGCTATTGTTCGATTCCTTGATAATCAATGCGGACAAATCGATTCAATTATTGAGGATACAAAATCCAGTATAGATGAATATAAAAAATGGAAAACATCTCTGATTTTTGAAGCAATGACTAAGTGGAAATCATCGGATTATAAGAGTAGTGGAATTAGCTGGCTTGGGGATATTCCTAAGAGTTGGCATTTAGTACCTATAAAACAAGTTGTGCTTCAACGTGATGGTGGTGCATGGGGTAACGATCCCGAAGGAAGTGATCTGGATAGAATTTGTATGCGTATAGCAGATTTTTCGTTTGAACAGGGTTGCTTTAAAAGGCAGCTTACAGACTTATATACGAAACGCAATTATTCTGCATCTCAAATAAAAAAACTCACACTAAAATTTGGAGATATATTAGTAGAAAAATCCGGAGGTGGTGAAAAAACTCCTGTTGGTAGAGCAGTCCTATTTGATTTGGACTTTGAAGCTTTGTATGCGAATTTTATGGAACGAATTCGAGTAGACACAAAAAAAGTATTACCAAAGTTCTTTTTGTATTTTTGGCGAGCTTTATATTTTCGGACTGTAACTACAGCCTACATTAAACAGACTACTGGTATACAGAATCTTAATATTCCTTTATTGCTGGAAAAGGAATATATACCACTTCCTTCGCTGGAAACGCAGAAAAAGATTGTTACACACCTCGATTCTTTATGTAATAAAATTGATGAAGTGATTGATGAACAACAACGGCTTATCCCTGATTTGGAGGCATACAAACGTTCACTTATATACGAAACCGTCATGGGTAAAAGAAAGGTGGTGTGACCATGAACGAAACAGAAAAACGCTTTGAGGAATTCATAGAGTCCTACCTTATTTCTGAGGATGGTGGATGGACAAAGGCAACGGATGCTGGTTATTGTAGCGATGAAAGCAAGGATATGTTTCTGGACATCGTCACTCTGACCGATTTCGTAAAAAGCACCCAACCCATGGCATGGAAACGCTTTGAGCGGATGTGTACGATCAACCCGGTTCGGCAGTTTTATAAGGCATTCGAAAATGCCGTCACGCAGGATGGTCTGATTTCTGTCCTGCGTCACGGCTTCAAGCATCGTGGCATCAATTTTCGTGTGTGCTATTTTAAGCCTGAGTCTGAGCTGAACGAGGTGTCCATTACCAACTACCAAAAGAATGTCTGCCAGTGTATCCGCCAGTGGCACTATTCTAAACGCAACACAAATACAGTCGATATGATGCTGGCTGTCAACGGCATCCCCGTTGTGGCGATTGAACTGAAGAATCAGCTCACCGGGCAGTCGGTGGATGATGCTATGCGTCAGTGGCAATATGACCGCAACCCTAATGAACCGGCATTCGGATTTAATAAGCGTGTTCTCGCATACTTTGCCTGCGACCTCTACAATGTATATATGACTACCCAGCTGAAAGGACCGGAGACAACTTTCCTTCCTTTCAATCAAGGCAGTGCCGGTGCAGGCAAGGATGGCGGTGCAGGTAATCCGAAGAGCACCGATGGCAGCTATGTAACTTCATACTTCTGGGAGAAAGTCCTCCAGAAGGATAGCTTGTTGGATATTCTGCAAAAGTTCATTAACTACCAAAGAACAGAAAAAAAAGAGACTTTGCCGGACGGTTCCACAAAGAAAACCGTCAGCAGCAAAGTCATTTTCCCACGGTATCACCAGTTGGATGTCGTGCGTCAACTGGTCAATCATGTTAGAACTAATGGCGCTGGACATAACTATCTCATCCAACACAGTGCCGGTTCCGGCAAATCTAACTCTATCGCTTGGACGGCTTACCGTATGGCCAGCCTCCACAACGAAAACAACGATGCAATTTTTAACAGCGTAATCATTATTACAGACCGCCGTATTCTCGATCAACAGTTGCAGGCCACCGTTTCCAGCTTTGACCATACTTTGGGAAGTGTGGTTACCATTGATGAAAAGAAAAATTCTGGTGCTCTGCGTGATGCCATTAACGATGGAAAGCGCATCATTGTCACCACTTTGCAGAAGTTTCCAGTGATTTACAATGAAGTCGAGTCCGCTGTTGGTAAGCATTATGCAGTTATTGTAGATGAAGCACACAGCAGCCAAACTGGACAAAGCGCATTAAAACTCAAGGCTGCTCTTGCCGATGTGAGCGATGCTCTTGCAGAATATGCCGAACTGGAAGAAAAGGCTATCGAAGAAGTCGAGGCAAACGATATTCTTGTGCAAGAAATGCTCAGCCAAGGTAAACACAGCAACATGAGTTTCTTTGCCTTTACTGCAACGCCCAAAGGCAAAACCCTGGAAATTTTCGGCGAACCTCAACCGGATGGTTCTTTCCATCCCTTCCACATCTATTCGATGCGACAGGCTATCGAAGAAGGATTTATCTTGGATGTTTTAGCGAACTATACCACATACAAAATGTGTTATCAAATCGCAAAGAATGTCCAGGACAATCCGGAAGTCCCTACCTCCAAGGCTGTTAGAACGATTCGACGCTATGAGGAATTACATCCACACAACCTTCAGCAGAAAGCAGCTATTATTGTAGAGACTTTCCGTGAGGTCACAAAAAAGAAAATCGGTGGCCGTGGAAAGATGATGGTAGTTACTGCGTCCAGGCTTGCGGCAGTCCGTTACTATCATGAAATTAAGCGTTATCTTGAAAGCAACAATTACGACGATGTAGAAATCATGATTGCTTTTAGCGGGAGCCTGAAAGACCCGGATGACCCGACAGGTACCGAATACACTGAAAGCGGTATGAATGTAGATCGCAACGGCAATCGGGTGAAGGAAAGTCAGACAAAGGCCGTATTCCACGAAGAAGGTAATATTCTTATTGTTGCGGAAAAATATCAGACAGGCTTTGATGAGCCGCTTCTTCACACGATGATTGTTGACAAAGAGCTTCGTGATGTGAAGGCTGTTCAGACTTTGAGCCGTGTCAACCGTATCTACCCTGGCAAAGAGGACACCTATATTCTCGATTTTGTAAATCCGATTGAACGCATCCGTGAAGCTTTCCAGCAGTTCTATCAGGAGACCAGCCTGGATGAAGAAATCAACTTCGATTTGATTTACACAACACAGAAAACGCTTCGTGGTTTTGGCATCTATACAGATGAGGATATTGAAGAAGTTTCCAGTATTTATTTTGACCCGGATGTGCGCAAGGCAAATCTGACTCAGGGAAAGATATCCAATGCGCTAAAGCCTGTGGCTGATAAGTACAACGGACTCAATCAAGAGCAACGCTATCAGTTTCGTAGAGAAGTCCGTGCGCTCGTTAAGTGGTATAACTACATTTCTCAAATTACCCGTATGTTCGATAAGGAACTGCACAAAGAGTACGTTTTCTGCTCTTACTTAGCAAAGTTGCTTCCCTCCGATCCCGTACAGCCATTTGACCTTAATAATAGAGTCAAGCTGGAATATTATCGTCTGGAAAAGACATATGAAGGTGCAATCGAACTTGAAAGCAAGCCTGGATCTTGGAAACCAACTCAGCCAAAACGGGCTGGTGGTCAAAAAGATCGTACCAGTCCATTGGACGAGATCATCCAGCGAATCAATGAAGAATTCTATGGTGAATTCACAGATGCAGACCGTGTAATGGTTGATACGCTGTATCAAAAAATGCGTAAGGATTCTAAAGCCAAAAAAGCCGCAAAGACTGAGGATCGCCAAGTATATGAGAGAAGTCTTTTCCCGGGTATTTTTGATACAACCGCACAGGAAGCTTATATGGAGAACACCGCAGCATATGAGCAGCTCTTCTTGGATGCAGATAAGTATCAGGCTGTGATGAGAGCTTTGGCGGATCGTCTGTATAAAGAACTGCACGACGATAAATAAGGTGGAAGAAATTCAGCCTTAAAATATGGGAATTATATTTCAAATATCATTACCCCATCTTTGGGCAGATTATAGTTTGGAGAAGTTTGCAGATGGCGAATTGCTTGTTTTGCAAATTTCTTGCTTACCGTCGTATCCCACTCCGCCAGCCGAATAATCTCCGCCGTTCCGGCCTCAAAATCAAACGAAATCTCTCCCCATTCGCCGTCGTTGTCCACCTGGTAGAGGTAGACAGCGGCGGCGATTTTCTTTTTGCGTTTGATCTGGGATTTGCGTTTCAGCCGGGTCATGTGAAGCACCCCGGCTTCTGTCAGCAAACAGGCTAAATGCTCCACGGCTTTGTGATAGGCCCGTTCTGCACCGCTGGATGTGCTGCCCTCAAAGAGGACTGCCAGTTCTTCAAAGGTCAATCGGGTGCTGAGTGGGCTGACCCGCCCACAGGTCATACAGATGGCGTTTCGTTTTTCCAAAAGGGTCTGCTCTCGGTAATTCAGCTTTTCAAATGCTTCCCGGACAGCTTCAGCCTGGATACCGTTCCATAGAATCTCCGCATAGTCCCAATGGTCATCCCGGCTGACATCCTCGCCGGTTTCTTCACTGTCCTCGTCCTGTATGGTCTGGTAAAACGGAACACGGTTTCGGTTTTGCTTTGCCAACGCCAAAAACTTCGCTGCGGTCTCATCTGAACAGTTATGTTTCTGGGCATATTTCTGAATCGCCGCCTGTTCAGATTGTCCGGATTGATTATAGAGCCAAGCAATCCCGCGCACAGCTTTGTACTCATCCACATTTTCAAAGGAACCGGCCTCCTCCTGCATCCGGCAGGTCAAAAGGGCGTTCCCGATAAAATGATGGGCATAGGTCAGAAAATCTGCCCCTTGTGCGGGATCATATTCCCGGAGACAATCCAGCATGGTAAGTACACAGCCCATTTTATAGTCCAAAAAGCGTTCTGGGTCATAGCGATCCAGCCCCTCCCGCAGCAGGAAACGGCGAATACGACCATTGAGCCGGTTTTCATAGTGGTGCAGGAAAAAGGAAAACCAGCACAGTTCTCGGCTCTGCACGGCCTTAATAATATAATCATTCAGATTTTCATGGACAGGCGGTTCCGGGTCAAGCTGAAAGATGCGTTCCACTTCCCGCATGGTCAAGCCCTTGGGTTCCGTCAGAAAGCTGTATTTGGCACAGTAGCCGGACAGCTCCCATATCCACGCTGTATCCATTTTCCCTCACCGCCTTTCTGATGTTTCGCAGCTTATTTCTTTTGTACTGCTTCTAAAAGTGCCTGCTGGGTCATTTCCTGCTCATAGACAGTGCTGGCATAACGCTGATCTGAAAGCGCACGAAGCATCTTATCTTTTGCCAGCTTTTTCATAGCTGCTGCCGTTTCTTCATCCAGCTTTCCCCGGCGGGTACTTTGCAAAATGGTGTTCATACGGCGGGTATAAATTGCCTTGATGGGATGATCGTCGGCAAGCTCCCGCTGTTCCCGACCCCTTAGATTGCCAATTTGCCGACACGTCCGTCCACGCTGGTCGCCGGGGGCCAGACCGTCGCAGTATTTGGTGTGCCGTGCATCAATGGTAAGAAACCATCTACCGCAGATGGGACATTTCTTGGGTGCATGGCCCACACAAAGCCCCTCAAATAAGTCAGAACGGAACATCCCCACAAAGGAGACATAGTGCATCCGCTTGACCAGCTGAGGCTCCGTCTTTCCGGGCCGAACGGCGGCTACATACTGCACCGAAGCATTGGTCAGGGTCATCCAGGCTGGGTTATCCAGCGACAGAGTTGGCTCACCTTTGAAGAACTGTCCGAACATTGCAGCATAACCGTCCGGAGTACGGTCATAGTCTGGCTCATTCAAGCGCTCTGCAAATTTCGTCAGAGCCTCCTTGTATTGCCCCAGAGAATAGCTCAAATGCCCCAGCACCTGCGCTATTCGGACGAGCATGGTTGCCTTGCTATGCTGACCAGTCAATGCACAGATCAACTGCTCCTGCTGCGTAAGCTGCAAATAGGCTTTTGCGTCCTCCATATATTCTTCGGAAAAGATGGCTGCAAGTTTTTGCTCAAAATAGCTCCGATTCAGGCGGGAGAACGGTGGTGTCGCCTGCAAAAAGGAGATGATCTCACCAGCGGCCTGCTGCACCTGCGGCAGCAGCTCCATATCCACGGAACCGGTGTTCATCCCCTGAAGCAGTTGGTTCAGCACATTGCAGGGAGCATCCAGCTTTTCGATAGTGCTGTCTGGGATGTTCAGCACCTCACAGCCAATGGTTCCTGTGGGCATCGTACACCCCTCATAGGTTACGGTGTCCTGCCAGAAATCCAGAGATAAAACGGCATGGTTGATGATCTGATCCATCTTCTCCCTCCTGTCATGTTTTTTATTTTCATAATAGCACACAGCAAAGGCCTTGTCATGTTTTTTGAAAACAGCTTGTCATGCCATTAGCCTGTTTTTTTCGATTTTCCCCATAACCTATACAGAGGGGTGAGAAAACTGCCCCATCAAAAAGGAAATGGAGGGAATCGGTATGAATCTGTTTGAAGTGGTGAAAGCCAGTATCAACACATGGGAAGCAGCGCAGGTATATGGAATCGACGTCAACCACCATGGCATGGCACTGTGTCCGTTCCACAATGACCGTCATCCGAGCCTATATGTATCGGATGACCACTACCACTGTTTTGCCTGTGGAGAGCATGGGGATGTGATCGACCTGACTGCCAAACTGTTTGACCTTCGGCTGTATGATGCGGCCCGAAAACTGGCGTCGGACTTTCATCTTGCACCGGACAAGCCCTTGCCGGAAGCAATTCGCCAAAAATTAAAGCACAAAACCAGAGCACAGCAGCTTCGTGAGAACGAGCAGCTGTGCTTTTCTGTTTTGAACGAGTATCGGCGGCTGCTCCTGGATTGGGAAAAACGATATGCACCGCAAGCACCGGAAGATGTGCCGGACAAGCGGTTTGTAGAAGCCTGCCACCGGCTGCCCTGGGCAGAGTATCAGCTGGACATTCTGCTGCAAGGCGATTCCTATGAACGAGGCGAAACCGTGAGCGAACTAACAACAGACGGATATATCCGCAAATTACAGGCCCGCCTGAGAAAGGAGCGATACCATGAACAACCCTGTTTGGATTGATGAGAAAGGGAAAATCATCGAGCCGGAATATTGCCGGGATTTCCTGTCCCGGCATCCGATGCGCTGCATCAATGAACGCTTTTATACTGTGGATGGACCGTTGCCGGATGAAAGCAAATTGAAGCGGACGATTTATGAGGAAATCTCGCCCTGGCTTCATGACAAGGTCGCACAGACGGTGGAGCAGGTGATCAAGGCGTTGAAGCTGGCGGCATACGCAGACCCTTTGCCCCTGCAATGTGACCGCATCCATGTGGCGAACGGCACTTATTTTCTGGACGGTACATTTACAGAGGAAAAAGAGTATTGCGGCAACCGCCTATCGGTGTCTTATCGGGCAGATGCTCCTGCACCGCAACATTGGCTACGTTTTCTTTCGGAACTGTTGGAGCCGGAGGATATTCCCGCTTTGCAAGAGTATCTGGGCTACTGCCTGATTCCCTCCACCAAGGGCCAGAAAATGCTCATGCTGATCGGCAAGGGCGGAGAGGGCAAAAGCCGGATCGGTGTGGTGATGAACACCATTTTCGGGCTCAACATGAACACCACTTCTATCCAGAAGGTAGAAAACAACCGTTTCGCCAGAGCCGATCTGGAGGGCAAGCTGCTGATGATTGACGATGATCTGGATATGAATGCCTTGACCAAGACCAACTATGTAAAATCAATCGTGACAGCAGAACTGCGGATGGATTTGGAAAGGAAGAAAGAACAGAGCTATCAGGGACAGCTTTATGTACGCTTCCTCTGCTTTGGCAACGGGGCATTGACTGCGCTTCACGACCGCAGCGACGGTTTCTTTCGCCGCCAAATCATTCTGACCACCAAGGACAAGCCTGCGGATCGGTTCGATGACCCGTTTCTTGCCGAGAAACTGATTGCCGAAAAAGAAGGGATCTTTCTTTGGATGCTGGAGGGACTGCGGCGGCTGATCGCTAATCACTATCACTTTACCATCAGCCAGAGAGCCAAGGACAATATCTCTTCCGCTGTTCGGGATGCCAATAACATTCTGGACTTTCTCGATTCTGAGGGTTATGTGGCATTCAAGGCCGATTATGAATCCAGCACCAAAAATCTGTACGCAGCCTATAAGCGGTGGTGTGAGGACAACGCAGAAACCCCACTGTCCCCAAAGAGCTTTGCAAACCAGCTTAGCCAGAACGCAGAACGCTACCATTTGGAACCGGTCAGCAATCTGCACATCGGCGGCGGAAAACGGTGCCGGGGGTATATGGGCATTTATGTTCTGCTCTCGCCTATGGAGTTGTAATGAAACTTCAAAACCTTCTGTTCGTGCGTTCCTGCGTTCCTGATCGGGTGCAGCCTGTGGAACGAAGGAACGCACGAACGCAAAAAATCGAAGTTCATTTTAATATTTGATAATCCGGCTGGGCGTTAAAATTGGCAATGCTCAGTCAATGGTTGTGCAAACAGTGAAAAACACTACTATAAGCAGAACACAAATCATCATTCAGTGATTTACAGAATGGTGACGCTGGTATGCGGGAAAGTGGCTATTTTCACGGTTTCGCTTGCAAGCCCACCTAATCGCAAAGTCGATGGGGTGCTATTCTGGACGGTTCTTCATGGACGAAATCCTGAGCGATTTTTGAGAAGTAATTAAAATTAACTGTACCGTGCAGCGTGTATGCTCCACGGTAAAACCATTTCATGAAAGAATGAGGTATTTTCTATGAAATCTAATTTGAGAAATGAAATCAAGTCGTACATTGTGCGTTCCGGGTACACAATGCAGGAAGTCGTTGACCGGCTTTCTGAGGATTACGGCTGGAGTGACAGCGTTTCCAACCTGTCCAACAAGCTCCAGCGGGAGTCTCTGCGGTATGTGGAAGCGGTACAGCTTGCCGACGCCCTTGGCTATGATCTCGTATGGCAGAAACGGAGGGACACATGATGCCCGTCGTATCTCCCGTCCCCATCGAAGAATCCGCAGATTTGGAGATGGATGGCAGAGTGGATTTGCAAAATCTGCTCTGCCTGTGAGCGGCAGAATTGAAGCAATCAAGAGTGCGGAGAGACTGTCGGTCACACCGCCTTTTGAGGATTTGGGTGCCACACACAAGCCTCTAAAGGCGGCAAGGCATCCGCAGATGCCGCATTCCCCCTCGGAGAGCCCACGGCACTTTGCAGCCCTCTGGGATGAAAGTGTCATAGTGGGTTATTACACTTCCCGCAGGAAGTGCATCCCCGTCCCCCAGCCGTCTGCCGCACAACAGAAAGGAGCTGATTTGTATGGCCAGAAATGACGGAATCGACCGCACCTTTGCCCGTAATCAGGATTTGCCTACCCTCGATGACGTGTCTAAAGTTCAGGAACATAACGAGCGAGAGAAGGACAGTTACTCCAACCAGGATATTGATACCTCCCAGACCTACCGGAATATTCACTTCAAAACTCCCACCGACAGCTATGCCGCCATGTTCGATCAGTTGATTGCCGATGGGGTTATCTCCACCCGTGGCCTGAAAGCCGATGCGGTGAAATACGGGGAACTGATTTTTGATGTGAATTCCGCTTACTTCCACAACCACGGTGGATACGAGTATGCCAAGCAATTCTACACCGATGCATACAAAGCTGCCGTAGAGATCGTGGGCGGTGAGCAGTATATCCTCTCTGCCGTCATGCACGCCGATGAACGCAACCGGGCCATGTCGGAAGCTCTGGGGCAGAATGTGTATCACTACCACCTTCACGTGGTCTATATCCCGGTGGTGGAAAAACAGATTCTCTGGTCAAAGCGGTGCAAGGACAAGTCCCTTGTGGGCACAGTCAAGGAGACCATCATGCAGGTTAGCCGCAGTAAAAAGTGGGAATCCAAGGTAGCTCTGGATGAGCAGGGCAATCCGCTTCTGACCGCCAAGGGCAAGAAAGTCCTGCGAACATCGTACAGTGTCCTGCAAGACGATTTCTTCAACTATATGAAAGCTGCCGGATATACCGATGTGGAGCGTGGAGAGCGTGGCAGCACCGAGGAACATCTGACGGTGACTCAGTTCAAGGTGGCACAGGAGCAGCAACGGCTGGAAGCTGTGACCGCCCAAATCGCTCAGACAGAACAGGCGCTGGACACCGCACAGGCTGCCGTTGAGAAAAAGCAGAAGGAGCTGCAATCCCTGCAAAAGCAGACCAAAGAACAGCGCACTGCCGCCCTAACCGTACAGGAAATCCGCTCCATGGGGAAAAAGACGATCACCGGCAATATCACTCTGACCCCATCCGAGTGCAGCACACTCAAGGATTATGCGGTCAATGGGATTCTTGCCAAGGCGGAAAACAGCCGTTTGGAAGAAAAACTGCAAAGCGCACAAAAAAGTGCTGCTGTCTGGAAACAGCGATATGAGTCGCTGAAAGAACAGGCACGGCCCTATCTGGAAGCTGTCAAGCTCGCACCCGAAAAGGTGCGGGCTTTTCTTGACGCCATTTTAACCCGAACCCGGCAAACAAGGCAGCACGATCAACCGTCCCGCCGTAAGTCGCAGGATATGGAACTTTAATTGATGGAGGAAACTGCATGAGAAAACACAAAGATTTTATGAGCGAACCCGACTATGGTTATATCGACATTGAATCCTGCTTTGAACCGATTTTTGAGCCGCCGATTGATTTTCTGGAAGAATGCCGGAAACGCTGGGAAAACCGGATGAATCCGTTCACCGGTACGGTGGAACGGAAAATCGGAAATACCTGGTATTTGCTGGAGACTGTATGTGATGGAAATGAGCCGCTTACCCACAAGGTAAAACGGCTCATTTTCTCAGATAAGGAGGCGCTTTGTTCATGACACAGACTCAAATTCATGCTACAATATCACCATGCACACCGATTCTGTCAGCTGACCCAACCGTAAAGGAGGACGCTATGTTGGATCAGCAGAAAATCACCATCCTGTACTGCCGCCTCAGCAATGAGGATGCGCTGGATGGAGAATCAAATTCGATACAGAATCAAAAAGAGTTTTTAACCCGGTACGCAGCCGAGCATGGCTACACCAACCTGAAAATTCTGGTGGATGACGGATATACGGGAACTAATTTTGACCGCCCCGGCGTGCAGGAAGGCTTTGCACTGGTTAAGCAGGGGCTTGTCGGTTGCTGGCTGGTCAAAGATCTCAGCAGGTTTGGCCGAGATTACCTGACCGTTGGGCAGTACACGGACATCATTTTCCCCAGCTACGACGTGCGCTTTATCGCCGTCAATGATGGTGTGGACAGTGAACGGGGCGACAGCGATGGTTTTGCCGCTATCCGTAATTTGTTCAACGAATGGTATCCACGGGATACCAGCAAAAAAGTACGGGTCGTATTCCGTCAGAAAGGCACCAGCGGAAAGCATCTGGGAAAACCGCCCTATGGCTATCGCACTGATCCCGCCGATAAAGACCATTGGATCATTGACGAGGATGCCGCCCCAGTAGTCAAGCGCATCTTTGACTTGGCTATTGACGGCAAGGGGCCGGAACAGATTGCCCGTATACTGGAGCAGGATAAGGTGTTGACTACCAAGGCGCTGTATGCCAAACAGTCGGAAAACCATCCTGACCCGAAAAAGCGGAAGAAGATGCCGGAGCGCCCTTATCATTGGATTGGTCAATCGGTTGTGGGTATTCTGGAACGGATGGAGTACACCGGCTGTACCTGCAATTTCAAGACCTATTCCAAGTCCTATAAGCTGAAGAAGCGGATTCCCAATGCCATCGAAGATATGTGTATCTTTCCTGATACGCAGGAAGCAATCGTTTCTCAGGCTCAGTGGGACAGAGTGCAGGAGCTGCGAAAAAACAAACGCCGTCCCACAAAAGCCCAGCGGCAAGGATTGTTCTCCGGGCTTCTGTTCTGTCCCGATTGCGGGAATAAGCTGCACTTTGCTACCTGCAAGAGCTTTGACGGCAAGCAAGACCACTATGTATGCTCCAGCTACAAAAGCGGTCGAGGCACCTGTTCTGCCCACTATATCCGGGAAGATGTACTGCGGGAACTGGTGTTGGAGCGCATCCGTGCGGTCAATGCCTATATTCGGCAGGACGTGGAAGGCTTTCAGGAAGAATGGCTGCAATGCCGCCGCTCCGATCAGGAACGCAACATCCGTGAAGATCGGAAGCAAGTGGAACAGGCCAAGAAGCGGCTGGCTGACTTGGATGTTCTTCTGTCCCGACTTTATGAGGATTTTGTCCTGGGCGATCTGAGTAAGGAGCGTTATAAGAAAATGACCGCCGATTACGAGGCAGAGCAGGAGCGGTTAAAACTCGAAATTGAAGTGACGGAAGAATGGCTGGAAACGCAGGAAACCATGAGTGCAGATGTGGATGCCTTTGTCGCTCTGACCCAGAAGTATGTGGATGTGCCGGAATTGACACCTACGATAGTCAATGAGTATATCAAGAAGATTGAGGTGTTTGCACCGGACAAGTCCAGCGGCAAGCGGGTACAGAAGGTAAAAATCTATTTCAACTTCGTGGATGATGTAGAGATTCCTGTGATTTCCGAGCCTGTTATTGCGAAATCTACCCCTGGACGCAGAAAAACGGCGTGACCATTGCGGTCACACCGTTCTCTGCCCCTCGCAAAGCTAAATAGTACCTTATCACTATTAAGCCTTGGAGAAGAGGATTTTTGCGTTCATAATGTTCAGCGATGCCACATAGGCATTCCATGCATTATTACCTCGTCCCGAAACAGCCAAGCCCTCCGAACCAACCAGGGTGATGTCAAAGTAGTCATTCGTCAAACGCTCGTTTACTCTGGACAGGATGAACTCCTTGTACTCATCCAGAGTTTTGAGGCTTTTGATGGTATTCAGATGGTTTTCCACCGTAGACTCAAAGGAGCCCGTGTACAGCGAAATGAGCGAAGCGTAGAAGAACCACAGCGAGGTAAGGTGCATATTCTCATTATACGATGCATTGAAGCGGTGCTTCGCAATCAAACACAAGGCATAGGTGTAGAATATTGCGTTGCCAGACAGAATCAAATCCCCGGACAAATATCCTGCGTTCATGATGGCTTTGATAAACTCATGCCAGCTGTGTACATCGAGGACATCCGGTAGTTTCTCCTTGAGAGTATTGAAACGCTGAACACGAAGATTATCATCCACGGCACCCTTTTTATCAAAGTCGGCACCTCTGAGCAGTTTATAGCCATACTTCAAACGGGCTCTGTCAAATGCATATGCCATAACAACGCGGATGACATCCTGCGCTGACACGGTGGTCAGCTGATTGTAAGAGGTCGTTTTACCTTTTGCCGGAGCGGTGGAATCCTTGCTGAATTGCTCAATCTTACGACGTCCATCATCCCAATACAAGGACAACAAGGTGAGGATGAAGTCGTTCTGTTTCAAAGAAACACCACCAGAATTTACACGGACGAATATTTCAGAGACATCCTCTTCCTCTGCGGTGGACTTTATGTCGAACACAGGAAGCGTATGGCTTTTCAGATTGACCACACTATTGATGCGATCCGCAATTAAGCCCTGTTCTTCATCTGTAAGCTCGGACCCTTTGGTGGATCTATAGTCACCCAGTTTCTTGATGAAATCACCGATGAACTTAAAGGTGTTCGTGGAAGTGAACAGGTCACTAATATTATAAATCCATTCTGGGTCGTTCTTCGTGGCTTGGTAACCAACCTCAAATTTGTTTTGCAGCGGGCAATAGGAGATAACAATACTCTTCTCATCGAACTTTGAGTTGATAACCTTCTTGCCCTTCATAACGGCATAGAGCGAAGTCAAACGCTGCTGACCGTCAATGATGACTTCCTTGGGTGAGTCGTAGCTGTGGGCATCGACACCGATGGATTTTTTCTTATCAAGAGACGGACACTCCCACAGCATAAGGTAGCCAATAGGGTAGCCTCTCATCATGGAATCGAATAAGTCACGCACCTTTGAATCTTTCCAGATGAAGGGGCGCTGTAATTCCGGCAGTCCGAGTTCGCCTGTGTCGATCTTTTCTATAAGCTGATTGACCGTCAGCGTTGTATTACTGAATATTTCCGGCATGGATTACTCTCCCTTCATTTTCAGGAATCCCTGCTTGAAGGCATCCGGGAAGATGAATGTCTTTTCGCCAATACCAAAGGTGACACGGATGTGTTTCTGCGCTTTGTCAATCTTGGTGACCGTACCTTCTCCGAATGCTTTGTGCAGAACAATGGAGCCATCCTTAACATCGGGTGCGACAAACTTCTCTTGCTTGGCTGCCATTTTCGCTGCAGCAGAAGCAGCAGGCTTGACACCATACTGCGCGGTAACGGAGGGCTTTTCAACAGCATGATGATTCATAGATTTTTTGAAAGCCTCCCTGCTATTCGACGCGGAGCATCCGATAGCCGATTCCGATGTGCGTTTGTATGTATTGCGGCCCGTCTTTTCCGCGTTCCAGCTTTTTGCGCAGGGTCGCCATGAACACCCGCAGAGAAGCAATATCGTTTTCCCAACTGCTGCCCCAAATCTGCTGTGTGATGTAGGTGTGGGTCAGAACCTTGCCCACATTTTTTGAGAGCAGACACAACAGCTTGTATTCGATGGGCGTCAAGTGCAGTTCTGCACCGTCAAGATATGCGCAGCCTGCCGCATAGTCGATTTTCAGCGCACCGTTCGTAAAAATCGGGGATTCCTGCGCTGCGTCTGTTTTCATCAGCGACAGTCTCCGCTGCGTCACTCGCAGCCGCGCCAGCAGTTCATCCACGGAAAAGGGCTTGGTGAGATAATCGTCCGCCCCGGCATCCAGCGCCACGATTTTATCAGAATCCTCTGTTCTGGCGCTGATCACAATGATCGGCATATTTGACCACGAACGGATTTTTCGGATGATCTCCACGCCGTCCATATCTGGCAGTCCCAAATCAAGCAGCACAATGTCCGGGTTGTGAGACAGCGCCTCCATCACGGCGCTTGCGCCGTTTTGCGCAGAAAGATACCTGTATTCATGGGTTTTCAGCGTTGTTGTGATCAGATTGCGCACCGGCGTATCATCTTCTACAACGAGGACAAGCGGCTTATTCATTTAAGTTCACCTCACTGAGCGGTACTGTAAAGGAAAAGATGCAGCCATGCGGCGAATTTTCTTTCAATGTCATTTCGCCATTATGGGCATGAATGATGGCTTGGCAGAGCGTAAGCCCAAGCCCAAGACTTCGGCGGCTGTCGCCAATCGGATTGCCCCCGGTAAAAAACATTTCAAAAACACGTTCCTTCAGTTCATCTGGAATACCGGGGCCATTATCGCTGACGCAAATTTCGGCCATATTTTCTCGCGGGATTGCCGTGATCCGGATGTTCGAGCCAGCCGGAGTATATTTGACTGCATTGTTCACCAAGTTGATAAGCACCTGCATGATGAGTCCTGCATCTACCCGCACCAGCAGCGGCTCATCTCCGCAATCTACTGTAATGTGATGCTCCACCGACCTTCGGTCAATATGTCGGAGCGATTCCGATACGATATCGTCCACGACCTGATCAGAAAGGTGCAGTTTTACGCTGCCGTCCGCAATTTTTGTAATGGAAAGCAAGTTCTCAACCAGTCCCGTCAGCCATTGCGCATCGTCATAAATGTCCGTAAAAATCTGTTTCCGCGTTTGTTCATCCAGCACGTTATAGCTGTGCAGCAGCGTATCCGCGTTGCCGGAAATGGAGGTCAGCGGGGTCCTAAGGTCATGGGAAATTGAACGCAGAAGGTTTGCACGAAGCTGTTCGTTCTTTGCAAGGACGGCGGCTTTTTCCTTTTCTTCGGCGTTGCGTAGGCTTTCCAGCGCCAGAGCGCACTCGCCGAGAATGGAAAACAGCACGCTGGATGTAAATGCGTCAGGCTGCGTTTGCTTCTCCATCGGAATCCCGACAACGCCGAAAACCCGCTGCCCGGTACGAATGGCAAGATACAGCCGTTTTGCCTTTGGAAAGTTTTGCGTCGTTGCGCCAGCACGCTTTCGGTTTTGCCAGACCCATTGAATCACGTTCTGTTCCTGATCAGTATCCGGGATGCAATATGGGCTGCTTCCGTCTGCCGGATAAACATTCCCATCCAGCAGCGCATCGCCTTGTGCCGGATAAATCAAAACGTCCCGCTGCATGAGCTTCTGTATCTGCGTCGCGGTCATCTGATAGACCTCATCCGGTGTTTCCGCCTTTTGAAGCTGCCTGTTCATATCAAAAAGGAGTTTTGTCCGATAGGCATCCCGCGCGGATAGCTGCGCATGGGCTTTGAGCTTTGCGGCAAGCGTACCGGTCAAAAGCGCCGCTGCAAACATGACGGCAAAGGTTATTGGGTATTTGCTGCCATAGGCTGCCAAAGACAGCCGGGGTTCCGTCAGAAAATAATTGAACAGGATGACACTCAAAAAAGCGGACAGCACACCGCAGGTATATCCGCTGGTAAAAGCGGAAGTCAGAAGCACCCCCAGCAGGTAAACCATGATGATATTGGCATTTGCAAAGCCGAGCCGCAGAAAGACCCATCCGATGACCGTCGCAGCTGCCAGAATCCCGATGGTCAGAAGCAGTTCCCATGCGGTCGGAAACGCCGGACGGATGGTAAGCAGCCGTTTCCTGCGGTAGCTCTTATAGGCTTCCACATCCGGAATGATATGAATGTCCACCTCTGGTGCAAGCGTAATGAGCCGTTCTGTCAGCGTCGGTTCACTCCAAAAATGCCGCCGCTGTACGCCACTTCGCCCAATCACAATTTTGGTCACATCAGAGAGACGCACATATTCCGCGATCTGTGTTGCCACATCTTCACCATGCGTTGTGACGATCTCTGCGCCAAGCTGCTGAGCCAGACGCATATTCACCTGCAAGCGAACGGTATCTTCCGCATTCATATCAGCGTCTTCGGGTGTCTGCACGTAAAGCGCGGTAAGGCTGCCACTAAATGCCTGTGCCATTTTCCCTGCCATTCGTACAATGCGTTCATTGGACGGAGACGAGGACAGGCACACAAGAATATGCTCTTTTGGCAGTTTGCTTCCTTTGTTCTGCACATTTTCACCACCCCTCTTAAATGATATTATAGCACCAAAATGTGATGGTTTCTACTGCGCCCAACCGGATTCGTTGTTTGGAAATAAAATTTGCTCTGAATCATAGATCACGATTTCTACATGGGCATGACTGCTGCGAAACCGGGAAAGCGTTTCCTCAAGTTCGTCAGGAGAAATATTTCCGACCAGATGCACGCACGGCTCAGGCTGCTGTTGTTCGGGCGCTTCCTCGATTCGCTTCTGATTTTCATCCAGAAAGCGATCCAGCCGCTTCATCAAAAACCAGCTGAGCAGGAACATTAACGCTGTCCCAGCGATCAAAACGACATCTTCCACATACCCTCACCGTCCGTTCAGATTCGGAAACACTTTTGCAGCGCTTTGTATTCGCCCAACGCTAAAATCGTCATTTCCCCGGACAGCACCGTATCCGGTGTAATGGATACGTCGGTTTTTCCCGAATGCTTGATGCCAAGAATGTTGATTCCAAACTTGCTGCGGATATTCAGTTCGCCAATGCTTTTCCCGACCCAGCCTTCTGGTACTTCCACCTCAAAAATGGCGTGCTGCTCGTCGATCTCTATGTAGTCGAAGATATGGTCGGCAGTGTATCGGATCGCTGCCCATTTTGCCACCTGTTTTTCCGGGTAGACTACATGGTCTGCACCGTTGCGAAGCAGAAACTTTGCCTGCACATCACGCTCGGCACGCGATACCACGCGCTTTGCACCCAGCTCCTTCAGCAGCGAGGTGGTTTCCAGCGAGTTCTGAAAATTACCGCTGATGGTCACGATGCAGACGTCAAAATTTCCGATGCCAAGAGAGCGAAGAAACTCCGCGTTTGTACTGTCGCCAATTTGTGCGTTGGTGACATATGGTAGCACATCACTGATTCGTTCCTCGTTTGTATCGACCGCCATGACCTGATGCCCCAGCTGATAAAGCTGTACTGCGATATGCCGTCCGAAGCGGCCTGTGCCAATCAATAGAATGTTTTTCATGTGAAAAGGCTCCTTATCCAATCGTAATTTTTTCCTGCGGCAGCCTTGCATTCCCCGCTTTTTTGCTGGAAAGTGCCGCATAAATGAGGGTAAGACCGCCGACTCTGCCCAGATACATGAGCAAGATCAGCACCATTTGCGATGGAATGCGCAGCTGCGGTGTAATACCAAGTGTCAATCCCACCGTCCCGACCGCCGATGCCGTTTCATACAGGCAGGCAGACAGCGGAAGATGCTCGTATGCGCTGATAAAGACCGCACCGCCAAAGAACAGCACCAGATACATCGTCAGAATGGTCGCGGCGGTTTTGACAGCGCTGCAATCGACTCTGCGTCCGAAAAATTGGGCACTATCGCGCTGGCGGAAGGTCGCAGTGGCATTGGCAATCAAGACCGCCAGCGTTGTTGTTTTCATGCCGCCTGCTGTAGAACCCGGAGAACCGCCGATGAGCATCAAAAGGATCATCACGCCCTGCGACGCACCGGACATCGCGGATAGATTTACCGTGTTGAAGCCCGCTGTCCTCGGCGTGACGGACTGAAAAAAGGATGCCAGCAACCGGTTTTCAGCGGGAAGCGCGGAAAAGTCTGAAAAGAAGAAAAACACAGCAGGCAGAAAAATCAAAAGACCTGTCGTGACGAGAATCACCTTGCTCTGCATTCGGTAGCGATGAAACCGCCACTTGTTTTCAAAGATATCATCCCACGTCAGAAATCCAATGCCGCCAATCACGATCAACAGCATAATCGTGATATTGATTACCGGGCTGTCCGCGTAGCCGGTAAGAGATGGATAGCGGTTGCTTTCTGTCCCAAGAATATCAAACCCGGCGTTGCAAAAAGCAGATATGGAATGAAATATCGCCATCCAGACGCCGCGCCCTCCATAGTCACGGCAGAACACCGGCAGCACGGCAAGCGCCCCCAGCAGCTCAATCAGAAACGTCCCTCGCAGGATGAAGCGTGTCAGGCGGACGATTCCGCCGACCTTTGGTGCTGAAATTGCATCCTGCATGGTGCTGCGCTGCATCAGAGAGATTCTTCGCCCGGACAGCAGTGCAAACGACGCTGCTACGGTTACGACACCAAGACCACCAATTTGGATCAGCGCCAGAATAACCGCCTGCCCAAAGGTTGACCAGTAGCTGCCTGTATCCTGCACCACAAGCCCTGTCACGCAGACGGCAGAGGTTGCTGTAAACAGCGTTTCATTGAATGGAGTTACATTCCCTCCAGTCGTGGAGATCGGCAGCATCAGCAGCAGCGCTCCGAGCAGAATGACCCCGGCAAAACCTAATATGATAATTTGAAAAGACGAAAGGCGGCGCTTTCGACGAATGATCTCTTCCGGCATAAAGGCAGCTCCTTATTTCTGTGGTGGTTATATTATACAGCCGGAGATTTTAAGAGCGGATAAGGGACATTTGCGACGTATTAAGATTGAATAAAGATGAGGAGATTGCTTGTGCAGATTGGGCAAGGCGAAAGTCTTGTCCATTTTTTTGTGTCCGGCTTTGCCAACTCGCCCAAGTCAGGCCGTAGTAGTGGTGAAGAGAGGGTAAGACGGTTTATTTCAATCGTTTTTTGCAGAACTGGCCAAAAAGCGCTTTTGAAATTGTAATAAGGGTAGGGAGAAAGAAAAACACTCTGGTCGAATGTTGCTAATGGTAACGCCAATGTTGCCGTTGGTATGTCGCAATCCCATCGCTGCCGCGATACCGTAAAAACAGGAAGAGTTGCAGCGACGAACGGCGGGCGACGGCAGCTTATTCACAAAGTGTTTACAAATACACACCCTGCTTTTTGCTGAAAAAATGTCCGTTGTAAAGTGAAAGGAGGTTTGGAGCAGCAGAGAGCAAGATTCTACAGAGGTGCCAGTTTTCGCATGCCATTTCTTGCGGATTCCCCATTTGATGCTATAATGAATGAAATAATCGAGAATTTGCGCATCGAAAAAGGAGCGTTCGCATGAGAAGATTTTGGAGCTTTTATCAAAACGAGTCTTATCAGGTGGGCTGCAGCGGCAGAACGGTTTATATATATGATAAAGCAGGAAATGAGCTTGCGAAATTCCGCGATATCCCCTATGCGTATACAGCCGCTTTTATGCCGGGAAAGAATATCATCGCCGTGAAGTCCACAGAAGGGCGCCTGGGGTTTTATGATCTGGACTCCCTCTGTCTGCTAAAACGGATCACGATCACCAGGATTGGCGCACAGGATGAAGGATTTTGCTTTTCGCCCGACGGTAGCTTTTTTTACAATATCGAGAAGCCCATCACTTCTTTAAGAACTCAGCTTGGGGTTTATGAGACAAACACCTTCACAAAAGTAAGCACACTGTTTGCTGAAGATGTGCGAACCGTACTAAGACATCTGGAGTTTGACGAGAAAACCGGCACGTGCTATCTGTTGGGCTATGTGCGTAATGATATGGGGGTGCGTGATCGTGACTTCATTGCGATTTTTAATACAAAGAGCCAGACCCTTCAAGACATCCATTTCATCAGCCAAAAGCAATATGATTATCTGGCAATATACAAACATTGGGAATTGAGCGGGTTCACAGAAAAAACTCTCGAATGGTGTTTCTGTGACCTTGATGAAAAGTTAAGCCTAAAAGAGGTATATGAAGCGGCTGGCAGCTGATTCCCCTCCCGGAGAGGAACGAGAATCCCGCTTCCATCGTTGTGAAACTGTGAATGGAAGTGAGCCTTCGCAGCCACCGGCAGGCATTCGAAGATGCCTGCCGGTGTTCTTTTGCGCTTCCCTTTTAGATGCCGACATTGCGGGATTGCAGGCAAAACACTTGTATGCTATAATAAAAAAACCGTTGATTTTTGTCCGCGCGGCGCGTCCGCCGGCTGCGGCAAACGAAATGATACTTAGAAAGGAACTTTGATGATGAAACCGAAATTTGACGGCTATGCGGCGCAGTATGATGCCTGGTTTATGGAAAACGACAACCTGTTTCAGAGCGAGCTGCGCCTGTTTCAGACCGCACTCGGCGACATTGCCGACAAGCGCGTGCTCTCCGTCGGCTGCGGCAGCGGCCTGTTCGAGAGCATGATCGAC
>ERZ780208.894-NODE-894-length-26993-cov-7.910313_pt1 | contig 26993 bp, 22 predicted proteins | sample MGYA00511167_ERZ780208 | MGnify/ENA primary metagenome ERZ780208 (study PRJEB29588, sample SAMEA2159202) | human gut metagenome | biome: human gut; feature: human-associated habitat; material: faeces | place: Denmark | collected 2008/2010 ...
TACGTCTGCTCCCCTCTGTCTGTGAACAGATAATTATTCAGCAGACCCTAAGTAAATGACAAGATAACGGCAAGACAGCGTCAGACTGGCAATAGCTCTATTGTTAAGCAGGGATAATGAACAGAGTATTACGACACATATTATTATTGGCATCGGTGGCATGGCTCTTCGTGCTGTCGGCCTGTAATAGTAGTAACGATGCCGTGGCTTTCATGGACGGGGATGAGTCCGTGGACGCATCCGGAAATCTGCCCGGAGGCGACGGTATGGTTACGCTTGTGCTGAATACGGAGATTGTCGGCTCGACGCGCGCCGGCGTGACCGGCGTGCCGGACAACGAGAAGATGAAGACCCTGCGCATCGTCATCCTTCATCCCGACGGCACGGTGGAACACAACAGGTTCATTGACTTCGGCCGTGTGCTGACGGAATACAGCACACAGATATTTAAGGTAAGGAAGAGCGAGAAGAAGACCATCTACCTGCTGGCCAATGAGGGAAGCGTCGGCGGACTTCCCGATCTGGACGCCTACGGGACGGGAACGGCCGGCTTTAAGGCCGCGGTGGACGATTTCGATTTTGTGCCGGCATTCATCCAAGACACCCCCATCCCCATGAGCTCGGTGTATGAGATAGAGACAGGGGCAGGGAATGACCGCATTGAACGCCAGTTCTATCTGGTGCGCGCCGCCACCAAGTTCACGTTCCGCTTCACGAATCTGTGGAGCTACGACATGAAAGTGACCGAGCTGAAGGTGAACAGCATTGCGGACCGCATGTATCTGATGCCCCACAAGCAGAATCCAGACACGCCGCTTCAGTTCCTTGAGAACGACGGCAGCACGACTACCCACTATTGGGTGGACTGGCTGAAAAAGGTGTCGGACGAAACGCAGCAGTATCCGGATGACAAGACACTGGCGGACTGGCGTGGGTGGATCAGCGACTACGACATCCCAGGGACGACGACACATGCGGCAAAAGATATAACGCCGGCATCCTTCACAGTGCCGAAATACAGCAACGGTACGCCGGGAGAAGCAGAGTTCTACTTATATCTGCCTGAAAGCAAGAACCTGATTAAAGCGGCTGAGCCATACGGAGAACAGGCGTATACGATGGACTTCACGTTCACGTACACACAAAGGAACAGAACTTACACGAAAAAATTCTCGGGTGAGGCTTTCGACAATCTGAGAGCGTTGTTCCGCAATACACACGTCGTGGTGGACGTCGAGCTCATTCAGGGAAATACGATTACGTTGACTTACACGGTATGCCCATGGTTAGAATATACAATAGATATACCTTCATTCGAATAAACAACAAGGTGATGAGAATACAGTCGTTGAGAAATCATGCGGGTTGGTGTGCATTATTGCTTTTGCATTGCTTGTTCGGCTGCAGTGACGACTTCGGCGTCAATGCTGTTCCCGAGGGAGAGCAGGCCACAATCAGCCTTCAGGTGGATTTGAGCGGAATGGAGCAACTGACCCGTTCCGACATAAGTTCGGATTTGGAGAACCGTGTCAACGACCTGTGGATTGGAGTGTATAATGTCAACAGCGGCAAGCGTACGGGTTCTACGTTCATCACCAACGACAAGGCCTTTGATTATCCGGAACCGACGACCGGTTCCGTAAAACTCGATACCCAATCGGGAGAAAGCTATATCGTGGCAGTGGCAAACTGCCGGAACAACACCGCCCTCAATATCAAAGGTGCCAACTCCGAGGAAGTGGTCAACATCAAGGAACATTTGGACAAGGCGGACACATGGGACAAATTCCGTTCGCTTGCAGTGAAGCAGAACTTCCATGACTACGCCGTTGTCGACGCTCCCACTGCCGGCCTGTCCCAAGGACTTGTCATGCAGGGCTCTTACCGTGAGTCCGGCCATAGCGGTACTCACAACGACGACAATCCCGAGACCGTCATCATCCAGCCCGGCAATCAGACCTTGTCCGGACGCATACACCTGCGCCGCCTTTGGACGCAGAACACAATAAATATCCAGCCCGACGGCAATGACATCGCTCTGGAACTTATAGACATGGAAATCGTCAACATCCCCGAATATACCTGGATACAGGGCCGTGACCAGGGTGCGGATGCCAGCGTCAACCGTGTTCTGGAGTATGCCAATGCCGGTGACGCCGTGTCGCCTGAGCTGCCCTCGTCGCCCGACGAACGCCATCCGAGATATTGGACCTCACTCAAGATAACTCCGGCATCAATGGATGTCACCACGACGAAAGAGAACGTCGGAGGGAAACAAATCACCAAGACACTATATTCATACAGCTTCTGGCAGTATGAGAACAAGCGCACAGGACATATAGCCGGCGCCACTGGGGATAAAGCATACGCAAAGCGTGAATTGGAGAAGAAGGATGACTCCAATCTCGATACCGGTATATATACGTCCTTGTGTCCAGACGGCAAGCTGACGCTGAACAACTATGCCACATTCCTCCGCTTTAAGGCCAACATCACCTACCGCGACAAGCCGGCCGGTACGGTTGACGGCGTCGACGGCGACTTCTCAGACGTGACAAACCGTACGGCTTTGGTCACATACGTCATACATCTCGGCTATATCGGAAAAGACGCGAATGACTTCAACTGCTACCGCAATGCCCAATATACTTATAATATTAAGGTGAAAGGCGTGAACAATGTCATTGTAGAGGCTTTCAAAAAAGGTGAGAACCAGCCGGGAGCAGAGGGAGAGGTCAACGACGTGACGGAGACATACTTCAATCTGGACTGCCATTACAACGTGTTCAATATCTATTTCACAAAAGAGCAATTGGACAAGTTCAATTTTCTCATCCGCACGTATGAGAACAACATCCCGTATGAAATCAAATATTTCGGGAAAGACAACCCGAATAATATCAACGAGCCGTACGATACGGACAATAAGGATACGGACCCGAACTGGAAATACTACAGCTGGATACAGTTTGTGCGTAACGACAATATCAAGGCAAATACAGATCTCAACACCGCAGCTTTGGCAGCATTTCCGAAGCCGGCCAACTATAAGGACCAGCTGTATTATCTGAAAGACCTTGCCGACCGGAAGAGCGCACTTACAAACGGCAAGGACGGTCAGGGTTTCACCGTTTATGTGAAGGAATATACCTACGAGGCCGACTACGGTGAGACGGGCTATGGAAATGAGGAAGGAAACAAGTGGGTCGGCTATGTGAACCAGCCCAACCGCATAGCCCAGTTCAACGTGGACCTTAGGGAGTCGTCCGACAAGGGCTGCATCTACTATAAATCAAAATACGCCCTTTCGCAGGCATCCATACAGACATACTATTATCTGGCTAATGTCGGCAGCAACGAAAAGGTTACAGCTCTCGGCATCGAACATCAGAACGAAGTGTTCGGAATAAATCTGAGATGGCCGGATGCCGTGTCTGGTCTGAGTTCCGACAACGGCCGGTATAATGTCTATCTCGGCTATGGAGGAAAGACCGGGGTCAAATGGAGCAGTGTCGTTGATTTGACAAGCATTCAGAATGTCAATGCAATCAACAACACGAAGCAGACAGCTCTTGCCTACAATATTTATACGGACGCCCATACCTGTCCCGTCCCTAAAACCGTCCAGATCGCTTCCAGTTCTCTGACAGGCAACTCAGGAAAGTATAATGGTCCCGGTGACCAGTACTATGACCCGCAGAACGGTTCCCGTGCCCAATACATACATGCACTTAACGCATGTATGAACCGTAACAAGGATGAAAACGGCGACGGCATAATCGACAACGAGGAGCTGAAATGGTACGTTCCGGCCACGGGAAAATATCTGCGTATCATCATCGGACGCAACAGTCTGAAGACGCCGTTGATGAACTACGATCAGGTGACGTTGCCTGACGGTTGCGGTGACGATGCCAATACGCTGTATCATTTTGTGTCGAGTGACAACAAGATAATCTGGGTAGACGAAGGTGCGTCCAGCAGTTGGTTTCAGGGTGGAGGAAACTGGTCGCATGCTCCATGGCAGGTCCGTTGCATAAGAAACCTCGGCACGAGCCTCAAGACGGTGGTAAGCACAGAAAAGGTTACTCCGGCTTACATAACAGATGTTGATTCAAAGACGAAAGGCGGTGTCGTGAAGGTTTATCGCTATTATGGCGCCTCACTCCGTGAGCCGCAGACGGCCCCGTTGCCGATGCACAAGTCCAGCGATGCGTATAACCGTATGGCCCGTTATGGCTTTGAGATTGCTCCAAGAGGAAACAATTTCACTAATAATAATAGTGAAGTGGCAACGGTCTTGAATGGCACCACGGTAAAGCCGGTGGAGGCAACAACGAAATATGCAGACTATTCGAAAGCGGTAAACGACAATACTTTCTGTAGCAAATTAGTGACTGAAACTGGGAGGACCGGCTGGCGCCTGCCGAACCAGAAGGAGATAATCATCATGATGCGAATGGGCATACTCGGAGGCGCCTATTATGCCACGTGCACCCAGGAGCATTGGGCTAACTTCGGTACGCCGGGCAGCTCCACGCTTCCTCTGAGCTGGAACTACCGTCAGCTTACTGTCGATGCAGGAAACTCAATCGCCACGGCCAATGCAGCATACGCTCTGAACGGTCTGCGGTGTGTGCGTGACCTGACCGCAAAGGAGGCCGACATGTCCTACTCGGCGATAGTCTCTCAGAAAAGCGCTGTCAGGCAGCGGTATTAGCCTTGGTATGGCGCGTGACGCAGAGCGGCACAACAGACATCCGGCAGCGTTATGACCGTCAGGACGATGCTATTGAACAGAAACAGACAATAAAGAGCGAACACGATGAAATCCATATACCTCATGGCGGTAGCCATGTCGACCGTGGTGCTTATAGCCTGCGGCGGAACGACCGAAAACCGGTCGAAGGAAAAGGCCGGCGCCGGCAAGACCGGAGTGGCGGGTGGTGTTGACAACGAGTTGCCCCTTCCGGTGATTCCCGCTGAAATCACGGAACCGGTGGACCGCGCTGATTATATGATGGCCCACTTCTGGGACGCGATGGACTTTGCCGACCACCGGCTCTGTCTCGACACGGCTTTCATGGAGCAGAACTATGTCAATTTCGTCCAGCTTCAGGACTTCGGAACTGAGGATGGAGCCCGTAGGGCCGTGGGCGGAATGTTGGCTGGTGCCGCCAAGGATGAGGCTGCGTTTGCCATGGTGCAGTATGTTTCGGAGCGTTATCTGAATGATCCGGAGTCGCCGATGCGCAATGAGGACCGGTGGATCATGTTTCTCGAAGAGCTTCTTCGTATGCCCGACCTGCCGGATGACGACCGTTTGCGGCCTGCCGCACTGCTGGCTACGGCGCGGAAGAACCGTCCGGGTGCGGTGGCGGCCGACTTCACCTACGTCACGCGTGACGGCCATCATCAGAAGCTTCATGAAACCCGTGCCCAGCGGACGTTGCTGCTGTTCTATGACCCTGCGTGTGGGCACTGTGAGGCTGTGCTCAACGGTCTCCGCGACGACGGACGCCTCCGGCGGCTCATCAGCCGCGGTCGTCTGCGTCTGTTGGCCGTCTGTGCCGAGGAGGACCGCGCGCTGTGGAACCGGACAAAAGGGGAGATGCCGCGGGAGTGGATTGTGGGCTATGACCTGAGTGGTATTCTGAAGAACGGACTGTACAGTCTTCCGGCCATGCCGACGATATATGTCCTTGATGCCGACAAAACCGTCATTCTGAAAGATCCGCGCATGGATGTGCTGGACAGATGGATCGGGAATGAGGCCGCCGGCTCATGACATCCTTCTAACGCAAAGACGCAGAGGTATTTGAATGACACAAGCACTTGCGACTGTCATTTGTTGTTCAGTTTCTATTACCGTTCGCTCTCTGATTTTCGGTGTAGCCTATGATGACACCGTGGTCGGATTGGAGAAAGTACAACTCGCATCGGAGAAGTTCAGTGAGATTGTCAAGACCAAACTGGAGCCGGAGTTCTCGTTCTTTTTCGAGAAGGTGGGCGGAAAGACACTTTTTCGTTACCTTTTCACCGCTTCTTTTCTGAAAAACAATACACCTTCGCATTATGGACCAAGCGCTCTATATATTCCATTGCCTCGTATGGACTTAGGCCCTTGTCAAAGACAAGCATACAGTAAATGTGACAATACTCGTTATAGATATTAGTAGCAAAGATGCCTGCATCATCCGTACCGACAACTATCGCCGGCACCATCACACCTTCCTTACTCCACCTGTACCAATTATAAAGATGATAAGTGGAGAAACCATGATGATGTCCTATGATGACGTTACTCGTCGGCAACGTCTCAATGACAATCTGTCTTTGATGTATCAACTTCAAGATAAGTTTCTGAATGCACACCAGTTCTTTTTCTCCGAAAATCTCGTAAGCGTCGACAATGCATATTTCTTTTCCTCTTTCCCTTCCTTCCTTTGAATGATAATAAAGATAAATCTGTTCAGAAACATTTGAGCTTTCACCTTTTAACAGCACTGGATTCTCTTTTCTTTGAAGCCAAGCCTCAATCAGTTCCCTCACACTATATCTGCACGGATAAATCTTTGATGCCAAATCCTCAATCCGAAGGGCTATCTTGGGAAGTAAAGATTCCAGCATCCTCTCCTTCATAGCAACTATCAGATGATAGGCAAAGACAAGATCATCCAGATATTCCTCCCTACGCATCCATAGACTGTCGCCCACATTCTGTTTCCAGACTCTCACATCCACCCCGGCTGCCGTCGCATGACCTATTCTGTCTCCAGTCCGCAATCCCAAAAATTCAATAGACTCATATATGGCCCGCAGTCCGCTCAACAAATGAAAGAAATCTTCTCCTGCATGATAAGTGAAATGACGCAAGCCGTGTTCCCTTAATCTACGGAATGATGGAGCAAACACCTCCGGAGGGGTATCGAATTCACTGGCTGCCGCATCAGCCCCTGTCACCAACCTTGCACAAGAACTGTTGGTGTTCATCAGAGCGATGAGTGCATCCGTCCTTTTGTCAAGATCTTCACGTAATCTTGAATATCTCACATTTCCTTCATGGCGTTCACTTCTTTTTATGAAATGAGCGACCAATGATAATGACGCCTGAGGGACTCCTACTGTATTCTGGCTCTGGGTCAAACAGTTATATCCCTCCACTATCTTATTAATAATAGCCATATTGTCCTCCACGGATGCCTTGGGAGAAAACCGGCCTTCGATATAATTGATGTTTTTCAGGTCATTTCCGGCCAGTTGCAAGAAACGCTGGGGATAAGTCCGTTCACTGAATTCCCTGAAATTGTTGGAAGTGTATTTCTGGAACTGCTCGAAACCGAATGCATCAGTCTGCTGTACCAACAGTCTGTTGCAAACACCTAATATGAGCAGATAATAATGAAACGCTCCGGCAACGGCTGCGTCGTGAGGCCGTGCGACCAGATAATCCAAAGTCTTCACATAGAGAAGCCCTTCCAATATCAATGGCGAGGCACTGTTTCCCATGAGCGGTCTGACGGGGTGTTCCTTGAAGGTTTCTCTCATTGCAACAAGTCCATACAGGAGATTTTCGAAAGAGCCATGACCGAAGATATCTTTCCCGTTTGCTATCTTTTGGGAAAGCCATTCCCTGATTCTTCCTGCTATACAGAAAAGATGGTAGAACTCTATCGGAGCGGATATATCTGTCAGCTGTTCAAGCTGCTCTTTCACCTTGTCATTGTGACATGCCCTGCATATACCCTGATATACGACTTCGGGGTAACACAAAAAGTCATGCCACGCCAGATCCGTTTCCACCGCACCGTTCAGATGGATATGCAAGTCATCAAAACCATGTTTCTCTTCCTTCAACGTTTTCATTTCAGGAAGATATGCTGAAGGTATCGCCGTATTCCTTACGGATGGCAACAAATGGCGATAGGCAAAGTCCACGACATCACCGACAATTGGTCCTGACTCTTTCCAAATTTTCATCGTGACCAACAGCAACGGAGGTATCTGCGGCAGAAGCAGCTGCCATTCGTTCATCCGTTCCCCCTTCACAAACACATGCCCTTCCCTTATCTCAAGATACTCATCTGCCAGTTTTGGAAGCCCTATCGTAAACAATTCTCCCAGTTCTCCTACACCTGAGAATGAGAATTCCACTCCCAAACGATAGTAATGGTCTGGAACGGAGTATCCCAACTCCCGTACTTTCAACAGCATGGAACGTCTTACGTCCTGCAGACTTACAGCCACCCGTTCTCTATAGTATTTCATCAACGAGCAGTTGTCAGACAGCAGAAACCGGAGATAAGAATCACTTTTCATGACATGTTCTATTAGTTATCCGTGTCTTCTTCTGAATTCGGGATGGCAACATCAACAGACGCCGCTTCCCGCCGGTAGTTATCCTTAAATGATTCAACGGAGCCTTTATATACATTACCGAAAAGACCCTTTGACTTAATAAACTCGATTGCTTTGGTGATATCCTCTTCATCGATAATCTTTTCCTGTATAACATCATCACCAAATCCGTTGTTTCGTAGTATATCCGCCGTTTTCATCCATCCGCCCGTCCTTTCACCAGAAAAAGAAGGTTTGCTTTCATCATCCTTGCTGTTTATCCTGCACAGCAGTTCATACACCGGCATCCTGTCTCTCTTGAGGTCAGCAGCCACAAGCCCTTGTACCTTGTCATAGGTCTCTTCATCAAGGAAACAATTCATCATGGGACAAGACATCATCCATTTTGTAAAGACCAGTTTATCCACAATGTCCGTCTTACCTAAGTTGTCCTTAAAGTACCTTGTGTCCGATCTCAGGTTGCTGTTGTTGATCAGCCCTTGTTCTGGAGCATGAATTCTCACTTTTGTTTCCTCAATCAGACAAGCATTGAACAAATTGGCTACCATCACATTCATCATCTGCCCGACAGAACTTACAGCTACATTTGGCAAAGAGGTGTAGACCCTGGTCATGATTCTGCCCAAGGCGTATGGAGGAAGCATACAGTCATGATAGGCATCTTTCCATTTACGCATCATTTCTGCCAAGGCCAAAATCTTCTCGCGCTGGGTCTCAACACCGAAATCTTCACCATCTATGATTTCTTCACTTCTAACATTGTTCCCTTCTTTCGGCATCTGATAACCACGGAAAAGTTTCAGGTCATTGATACGTCCAATCATCCCCTCTTCATCCGTACATCTCAGCACATCCCCGACCACAGCCAGCAGAACCACCAGCGAATAATAGCTTCTGCTCTCATTGTTCTTGTTGTGCGTGATACGTATGAAAGGAAACATAGCCATCAATCTGACAAAATGATCCGCTTCCTCCTTCAACACATTGTCCAAAGCATTAGTCTGCGTCTCCTTGGCTTTTTTGGCCTTTCCTTCCATAGCGAACAAGGATATGTGCTCTTTCATGCTCCCCAGTTCCTTGCCAACCACGTACGCCATTGTCAAGCCAATGTTATTTTTCAATAACATCAACTGGTTCCATCCTGCATATTTGCAAAGTTTTATAGTCAAATCGTTATTTTCCAGAGGCATGATGACATTCCTGACATACCCGATCCGCAGCATATAGTCAAACACGAGGAACGAATTTCCCCTCAAATACCAGCACTCCAACAGGGTCAGAGCCATGAAATTGCTGTTAACGTCCTTATCCGGCAACGATGGCATTAACTGATAACAGTCCGGCAAATTCGCTTTTGCGTTCAGATACTCCAACAGTGCGATATTCATCATCTGAATGTTCGCACTCAATGCCCCGATGTCAATACCTGAGGCATAAAGCCTGGACGTAAACACATCCAACGGAGGATTGCTTCGGTTTTTCATACATGCATCCTTCAGAAAATGAATCTGCGAACGCAAGGACATGGACAGCAGGAAGTCCTTGAATGTATCTTTGGAAGGAACGTCGGTAATTCCAAAACCTTCCAAGATGCTCTGGTATATCTTTACCAGCTGCTCACCAGCAGCTTTTTCCATTCCTACATTCACAATGTTTTTGGGATTCTGTAAGAGTTGTCCCAGTGAAAGAAGATTTATCCTGTTAGATGGATTCAGCAGCTTCAACATATATTGGCTCTCCAATTCATTGGTCATCAACTCACGGGCAAAACCTTCTGACATTTTCAGATTCTTGCATAGTTCAGACCTCACCAGTGAGCCATAAAGCTTGATGTTGCCGCTGACAATGGAGATAATCCTGGTATCCGACAGATACCTTCTCAGTGATTCAAGTACATTCCATCCCTGTTCAACATCCACATCAATATCATCAAAAGCCAAAACAAAAGCTTTCCTATCAAGAATCCCTAACGCCATTTTAATCATATCCCTTAGATTGGCCTCAAGCTCATTCGCGTCATTCACCTTTGCCAATCCGGTGTGCATCACGTATGCTTCGTCCTGCCATAACGAATTGTCATAGTCCTTGCCAACCTTGTCGATGGCGAATATGCCCCTTGAGATTTTGGCCATAACATTGTCCCATGCCCTTTTCTGTTCGTATGCAGCACCTGACGTCGAACATTCCTGCGAACGCAGGACCCGTTCCACCTTCTGATGTATCATAGAGATGACACAAAGAACGATCGGTTTCTTATGCTCTACGAGCGTCGGATCAATCATTCTCAACACTTCAACTTCTTTCTTCAGCTCCTCCCCGCACTTGTCCAACAGACTTATCATAAAAGATGTCTTACCCGAGCCTCTGTCACCAAACACTCCTATCGTGCGATAGAGATGGGGCAAGAAAACATCCCGGTCTTCTTCTACATCAATCTGTGCGAGCTGATTGCGAATCAGGCCCATTGCCTTATCCAAATCCTCCTGATGAATCTGTTGCTCACTTTTAAATCCATGAGCATACAGACTATTGTCTAAATCTATAACGATTGTCCTTTCACCGCTCATATTCTTGGTATATATATTATACAGGTTCTATTATTCCTTAAATTAGCAGGTTTACTATTTCTTTATTAGAACAACCAACTGGAGAACAACAGTTCTTCCCATGATTGCGTATTATGATGTCCAAGACTTCATCTGTCTTAGACTGTCCTATTCCCATACAGGGCAACCCTGACACACGACAAAATTAAGCATAAAACCTGAAAATCCCGCTTATTTCATAGGATTTTTTTTTGCAAACAAGAAATTTCACGGACTTTCCCTGGCAGAACCCATAAACGAAGTCCCGGAACATGAACAGAATTATGCCACACCCTCTATAAAATGCTACACAAGCATCCGGTTTCCTCTCACCTCAGCCCTGCGCTGTCTCTTCACCCCTACAGTTCCTGAAGAAACGAATTGTTAAAAACTCAGAATTAAGTGGACAAATGCCTTCAAATCCTTGCGATATTCTGAAATAAAAATCATTTGGCCGCAAATTCGCGAGTTTTGCGCGTGCATCCTTTACCATCTGACCGTCAGAGCGTTACGTCGAAAATCACAAAAGTGTGCAACAAAATTCCGCCAAAAGTTTTGCCGTAAGGGCCTTCCGGCTCTGCAACGGGGCGCCTGTTGCATCACAACGGGGCGCTTATCGTCGCCCGACAACGGCCTTATCACACCCCGGGAAGGCCCTTACGGCTCGACCGCCGACTGTTTTTTGAACGGCGACAGCAACCAAATGTCATCATTTCTGCTTTGCCGCTCTCCAGAATCAGAATTTTCAAGTGTTAAATTTCGGGATATTTTTCTGACACAAATGCCATGATATTATTTTCTTGTCATGAACAGGCTGCTACGTTACCATGACTTGACTGCTGCACGACTGTGGCCAATCGTCGCCAGACAATCCTGGCGATGGAAATCAATCGGAACGACTTTACAACCTTCACACCATGACATGACACCCGGTGAATTTCATTCAGAATGACTCATCACTTTCTTTTTACGACCTATATGACACACAGTGAAAATCAATCTGAACGACAGCATCAATAAAAAAAATGAGGCTGCACCGTAATCCTCAAATTACGATACAGCCTCATCCGCTTAGTTACGTTCTATATGAGCAACTTGCGTCCGATCAGGTCAGGTCCTGCCCATACTCTCCCTCATTATATTACGGAAAAACAGGACGTTGCCTATCAGATACCGCCGCCACATACGCCTCGGTTCCTTTATCAGCCGGTAGAGCCATTCCAAAGAATGTTCCTGCCACCAGAGCGGGGCACGCCTGTATGTACCGGCAAAGAAGTCGAACACGGCTCCTATCGTTCCGACATGGCAGTGGATGTCCAGCCTGTCCCAGTTGGCGTAAGTCCACTTCTCCTGCTTCGGCGCCGTCATGCCAATCCAAAGCAAATCAGGGTCAGCGTCATTGACAGCCTTGATGATGGCGGCGTTATCTTCTTCCGTGAACTCCGGTTTGTAAGGTGGGGAATAGGTCACGACCTCAATGTCCGGATAGACTTCTTTTGCCTTTCCGGAAATCAGCCCCAACACCTTCGGGGAACTGCCCATGAACATCACGCGCGGTATCCGTCCCGCCTTGGAGGAATCTGAAACGGCTCTCATCTCAAGCTCAAACAAGTCCCATCCGGCTATCCGTTCCGTCGGCCTCGACTTCGCGCCCAGCCACCGGCAAGCCTTCACCACGCTCGCCCCGTCCGGAATTAGATAGTCACCGTTCCGCAGCGCCTCGGCAAACAGTTCGTCCTTCTGTGCCGTATTATAAGAATGTGCGTTTATCGTGTTTATAAGAACCTTGCCACGGGGAATATGCGACAAAGCCTCGCGGTTTTCCACGAGAGTCAAATCTTTAAGTCGTAACATGATGTTATGATTTTATTTGGTAGGAATAGAAAAAAACAGATATGTCCAAACGGATATCTGCGTCCGGCCTCTTATGTCTAATCTGCAACATAGATTTCACAATGCTATCATTACAGCCCCACTTATTATAAATGACACGCCCAAGATCTTTCTCGCTCCAATCTTTTCCTTGAACACAAGATACGACAGTACCATAGTCCATACATACGTGATGGAAGTCAAAGGCAAAACCTTACTGTATTCCATCTGGTGCAGCACATATATATTAAACAAGGCCGCAATGAGATACATTGAACAGCCAAGATACAAATACCGGGATGACAGCATCTGTAAGACCGATCCGCATCCTGCCATTTTCTTGAAGAACACAGACGCCTGAGCACCTAAATAAGTCATGAGAACCAATATCGCGTACAGCATACTCAGTCACCTCCAGCTATCAGGATTACTCCTATGAATACAGCTGCCACACCCAATACATTCACTACGGTCAAATGCTCTCCAAGCCCAAAACAACCTATCAGACAACTCAGCACATAGTTAATACTCAATATGGGCTGCAATACTGACAAACTTCCAAATCTGTATGCTGCCATCATCGCCAATGCCCCCAATCCGTAAAGCAAAAAGCCACAAAGAAGAGCTTGAACATTACCATCTGCAGACAACTTCCATAGCAACTGCCCAAAACAGACAAACAAGGAGGAGAACACCATCAAGAGTATTCCCCTACCGTTCTTTCTGAGTGATTCCGTCATCATTTGTTCCAAAGCAATTCAAACATCTGACGATGCTTCTTCACCACTACCTCCAATATCAGTCCGCACACCCACATCAACATGGCGAGCAACACAATGAAAGCAGACACTATAAGCGTCGGGAATCTTGGTACAAGACCTGTCTCCAAATACTCTATAAACACAGGAACGAAGAGAACGACAGCCACCATCATGAGTAACATGGCTGTCACTGAGAAAAACAGTAGCGGCTTATAATCACGGAACAGTTTGAATATAGTCAAAATCACTTTCAGCCCGTCAGAATAGGTGTTCAGCTTAGACTCACTTCCTGCGGGACGGTCTCTGTATGTGACAGGAACTTCTTTCAGCATCATGTTCTTGTCAAGTGCATGTATCGTCATTTCCGTCTCTATCTCAAAGCCTTTCGACAACACTGGAAACGTTTTTACGAAATCACGGCTGAAGGCACGGTAGCCTGTCATAATATCCCTGACATTACTATGAAACAGTTTGTTGATTAGAGCCCTCACCATCATATTGCCGACATTATGGAAAGGACGCTTGTTTTCCTGAAAGTAGGTAGATGACAGACGGTCACCTATTACCATATCCACCCCATCGTTCAACACCAATTCACACATCTGTCTTGCATTTTCGGCCGGATAGGTGTCATCACCGTCAATCATCAGATAACAGTCGGCGTCAATCTGATGGAACATGCTCCTTATCACATTGCCTTTTCCTTGTCTATGCTCGTACCGCACGATGGCACCAGCCTTACGGGCTATCTCGTCGGTTCCGTCAGATGAATTGTTGTCATATACGAAAATGTCTGCCTCCGGCAGGGTCTCTTTATAGTCTCTTACAACTTTTTCTATTGTCTTGCTCTCGTTGTAGCAAGGTATCAGCACTGCAATCTTACTCATGTCTGTCATCTGCTTTTTTATTAATAATGTTTTTCCAAGAAGAAGTGTAGCCTACAAAGAGCAACAAACTGTACAGCGACAACAGCCCTGCCCTCCACGTAAACCAACCATGTTGTATCGAATGGTTTCTCAAAACAAAAAACCACACTGGAACCATCAACATGATAATCAGCAAATATGCATAGTCCTTAGCCTTCTTTTTCCCATCAACAGCCTTCACATAAACGACTGTCATCACAAAAACAAACAGCAGTGCAGCCACAAGCACACCGACAAGATGCTTTGCTTTTATGGCATTCCATATAAACCCGACAATACCAGGCACAGTCATGTGCATACCTTTATATATATCAGAGGCCCTCAGTTCTGCGGCTTCCTTGGCAGCAGCCAAAATATCATTGCCGGTCAGCAGGTGACCGATGCCCCACTTGGACGCCCACAGCAGACCATAACCCAAAGTCCATACACATGATACATAGATGACCTGCTTCCACTTGCCTTCTCTCTCCGACATCAGCATATAACATATCAACGGCAATCCGAGCGTCAGCTGCGGTGTCGTGAGAAAATCCATAAATGCCGTCACTCCGCCAATACAGAAAAAAAGAGTGAACAGGTTGCTGCCATCCTTCAATATATTGCGCCCCATCATCACCAGCAGCATGACTATAAATGATATATAAAAACACGTGGAGAACTGCAACGATAACGGGACGATTGGAAAGTTGATCAATAAAAGTGATACAAGAAACAGCACACAAGCCTTCCTACCTATACGCTTCCACATCAATACAGCCACTCCACATAGTAGCACCGTCATTGCGATATAGTTCACGACACGTATGACGGAATAGTCAATAATCACGAGCAGAGGCTTCAATACGACCTGATAGCCATGCCAATACCTCGCGTAACTATTTTTACCCCCTCCCGAAAAAGATTGACCTTGTGCCACTTTTTCCGTGTCGTATGCCAAGTCAAGAAAGTTGGAAGACTTGTAGTTGTAGTTCATCATTGCCGCCTCCACAGGATGCCGCGAGTCTGCAGACACTACAAGGTTCATCATATAGGTATCTGTAAAATTGTCAAGCTGGAAAAGTTTGAAATTCATGATTTTCCTATACAACCCCTCATCTTCCATCACTTTCATGGATGACACCACGTTCCGACTGACTGCTGACCGTGGAATGCAACTCACCCCAATCATCAACACAGTGAATGTCATTACCATTGCGACATACGCCACAATGATCTTTCCTGATAATCTCATTTTCATAAATTATTCTGTTCTATTTGTTTTCTATCCTTGTTGTATCTTATCATACAATCTCACCATTGTCAGAACTTTCTCGTCCCAACTCAATTCCTTCTGCCGCTCACTGCAATTCTCAGACATCCGCTTCAGTACGTCACGGTGGTTATACAGATACTCTATCTTGCCGGCAAAATCCGTCACCGACTGTTCTGGATTAGTAAGAGGGATTTTTATGCCGACCTTATAATCAACAGAATCCCCCTGCCCACAAGTGTCGAAACACAACACAGGCAAATTATTTCCTATTGCCTCCAATACGACATGAGGCGTTCCTTCTGCAACGCTGGTAAAGAAGAACAAGTCTGACTGTTGCATTATGCGTTGCACCTCTTCGTGCGAAACTGCTCCATGCCATATACACAAGTCCATAATGCCCAGTTTCTCCGCTTCTTTTTGATAAGCCGACACATCGCCGCCTCCCACGACATGCAGCCTCAAATCATGATGATATGCCATGGCAACTGCACGGATAGCCAACCCGAACTGTTTACGGAAATCCATTTTCCCGACCCACAACAAGTCGAATGTTTCCTTGTGTATTCCATCCGTTTTAGATTTCTCCACCACATTACATCCCGTTTCGTTAACAAGAGGAGACTCTATGCCAAAATACTTCTTAAAAGTACGCTGCGAGTTGGACGATGCCGACACGACAACCGAAGCCCGCTTCACCATCTCATGCACCCTCCCACTGTGACGTAACTGCCATTTTGTAATGAGATTCTTCAAGTTCATGAACGCCTTGGCCTTCCATCCCACCCCTTCCAAATATTCAACGGGAAACAGCTCCTTGGCATCAACAGGTCCCCAAACCAAAGGAATATCCTTTATCATCCACAGATACCCAGGCTCACGAAAGCCAATCATATTCAATTGGTGCAGTATGCCTATATGCTGTTTGTCACAAATATCCTTTGCCAACTCATAAGTACGCCACTGCCACTGCTCATAATACTTATAAAACCGCCAGTCGCCCTGATTCCAGCACATCCTACGGATTTTCGCACACCGCTCATCATCATTACCGCCAATCGGATTCCAATAGAAATGCATATTCTTACCCTGCGTAAGCGTTGGCAATACCGCCTCTATGCGCTCGCGGAACTCCCCTTCGGTTATGACGTGCAGTTCGCAATATTTTGCAAGGTTCACGCACCAGTTCCAGGCCATGCCCGGCTCACTGCCCATACCGGGAGAACAGGCATAGGCGTTAATCAAAATAGAAATCATGCTGACTTATCAATGTGTTTTCTGTTGTTTATGCGAATTGAGCGGTTCGTTCAGTCAACTGGCAAAATCACATGGCCTTTTTTGTTCGATTGAGCTACTTTCGTGTTTCATTTTAATTCCGCCGACAGGTTAATAAATAGTTTAAGGCCATACGTATTTTGTCTGATAAATAATTATTAACCTTTGCCGATATAAGTATCAAAAACATTAATGATATGATTGAAATTGGGAAAGGTAGTTTTTCTCCTATTAAGTTTATTATTACTATTTGTACGATGTAAATGTCTAATGTTAAATCCGATATTTTACTCAATACTTTTTTGCCTTTTTCTGGTATTTGAAATGATGCGAGGAAGTTTGCCAAGTAACGAGAGAAATATACTACACCTCCAAAAAACAATGGAATAAATATAAACTGCGCCGAGGTAAAAAGCTCATATTTACAACATACTTTTTTATAAAAGAAAAAACAAACAATTGCTATAAAGAAGCATATCATAGATTTCCAACTGCCTTTGCATACAGATTTTGTTTTCTTATCATAATACCCCCATAAGAAGAATAGGAAGAAATAGAACCAGCATTTCACACCACCTTCATCCAGTACGACCTTAGAATAATCGACAAACAGGAAATAATTCGCAACGTACAGAATACAGTTTATTGCTGAAACAACTATGATACCTTTCAAACTGTTTATTTTATTTTTTAATAAGTATATGACAAAAAAGAAACATAAAATACAATTGACAAACCAAAATCGTGTAGGATAAATAAGATTATACCATTTGAAATCTATTGCGTAAGGAGCAAACATCAGGACTACCATTGTGAACACCCATATACTTGGTAGAATTCTGACAAACTTCTTTATCACCCATTGCCCATAATAGTCTTCTTGTTTAAAACTCAATAAGTACCCGGAAGCATAAAAAAACAAAGAATTACCAATTCCCCCCCCACAAATAATGGAGCAAGTGTTTCCGGAACAATTCCTTTAAAATGAAACCATGTAATAAAAAAGGTTGCCAATATCTTAATAAGAGTTATTTCATTATAATAAAACTTCTTATCCATAATTAATATCTATTTATTAAATCCTTTATTTTCTTTATTATTAAATTTAATGTAATCCTTTGATAGTACACTTCCATATTTGGATTAATGTACACCTTGTCATGTCCTTTTTCAAATAATTGCTTAAAAACACTAAAATGCTCGCAACGGACTTCCACTCCGTCATAGTTATTCATAATGATTTTATATCTAATGCCATTTAAAATATCTCCACGGAAAATAGCAATCCCTCCATAAGCAGAGAACGCTCTGACAAAGGGCATTCCTTTTCTTAGAAAAGCAAAATTATCTCTGTTTGTCAGTATGTCTTCTTCTGTTTGGGGACGATTTTCTTTACCCGCTTCACATAAAGCATAAGTATCGTGGTATCGGCGTTTTAATTTCGGAGACAGAGAATATCCATTAGCTGTTATTGCATCCCATTCCAATTCTGTGCCAAAAGAAGATATAAATCCCTTTATATCAATTTTTGCGATGTCATAATCAATTAGTGCTACAAAGTCATAATCAAATTCCATCTTATCCAGATACTCCATATATAGGTTTCTGTAATCAATATATCTTTGTATTCTTCTCCTGCTGTTCGGTAAATAATATGACTTTTCTTTGGGAATGTTTTTATATTTACTTTCGTCAAAATCGTTACATTCTGCGAAAACTTTCCCGTTGTCACCCTTCCATTTTGTTAATACATCCTTGGTCGTATCTATACTATTATTTTCAAACACTACAACCCTATAATCTTGAAAGTACGCTCCTATTTTCTCAATGGTCGGTATATTGTTTTTTATTTCTGTTCCACAATCTCTTACCATACCACAGAACACGATTTTTTTGTCCTTTATATTTTCTTTACCGTATTCATACAGCTTGTTATATAAGTGAAGATTTCTCATTATTATATTTTTTGTTTCATCTGTGAATAACATACATAATTCTGCTCCATATCCTTATCGGGATACTGTTATAACTCATTGCAGATTTAAAAATCTTTGGATTCAGTCTCACGTCATTTGGGAAACAAAAATCTTTGCTATTACCAGTATCCATCACGTGCTTAAACCGACTCCACTTCTTGCAGTTTGTTCCGTCTCCATCAAAACCGTCATTGTCAACCTTGCTGACTATAGGGAAAAGTGACAGCTTGTCTTGAAGGAACTGAGAAAAGCCAAAGCGTATCGCCCATGAGTTTCCCCACCCCTCTTTTACAGAACGCAGCATCCTGAAGCAATCGCTCCCACCCCACCGGTTGAAAGCCTTTGCCATTTTAGCATATCTTTCCCAATCTTTCAGTTCCCAATCAACAGTGTTCCAACGGTCAGCCCATGTCGCCCATCCCCACGAGCTGCTGCGCGTGCAGAAATAAGCATCGTAATGATAGCTGGAAGGAACCTTAATCTTGTTACTGTATCCACAAACAGAAAAAACTTCCTTTTTATCTGCATACAAGTCCAGTCCTTGGTTCATGAACGACAGGAAGTTTCGGGACAGCACAAGGTCATCTTCCAGCACGATGGCACGTCCATACCTGTTTATAACATCGCTCACACCTGCTATAATGGAACAGCCGAGCCCTTTATTCTCTTCAGAAAAACAGAACTCGACAGACTTAAAACCTCTAACAGACTTGACATAACGTCTCACTTCTTCCACCTTTTCCCTCTCTCCCGACTTATTCTCACGTGGCCCGTCGACAAAGACAAACAACGGGCTTTCCGCTGCTTCGTCATTTGCCAGCAAGGACGACACGGTGTCTGTCAAGGCCTCCGGACGGTTAAATGCAAAAACAATGATAGGAGCAAATTCCATTTCTTTATCTTCTTTTCTTATAGGCTTTGTATGCCTGTGATTTTCCATTTATTGCTGTTTACATAGGTAAGCACTCAAATTAGGGCTTACAGAATGTTCCCAAATGGCAACGGTTTTCACTGTCCCCACCATCCTAATGGTGTCTATGTTTCCACAATACAGGGAACATGCAACGTACATGTATTGTCACCCAATGGAATGCAGCCGCGGCGATTCCATAATACCTGCGTTCGAGATGGAACGTCTCTTTTGGCGGCATGCCGTTAGGGCGATGGAGCATCTTCCAGCGCTGAATAAAGGGAACATCAGGATTGCACCATTTGTCAAGTGCCGGATGTTCATCACATTCGCCCAAAGCCTCACCCACCTGACACATCTCAATGCCAGCTTTAGCAGCACGCAATCCATAATCAAAATCACCCTTGCTATGGGTAAAATAATAGTCCAAATTCCCTATAGCGTGATACACGACAGACGGTACCAGCACAATATTGCCATTGAAATAATCCACACGCTGCAATCTGCCATCCAGAGGAGCAACACCTTTTCCATGCAGTCTTCCGCCATAAGTCACGGTTTTGCGTGTCCGCGAATCGACCGTTGCTCCGATAATGACACATCGGCTGTTTTTCTCCTCCGATGTCTTTATCAGAATAGCCAGAGCCCCATCATTCAAGAACGTGTCGTCGTTCAGCCACAGATAAGCATCATAATCTTTCGTCTCCGCGGCCTTTTTCCAAGCCGTGAACATGCCACGGTTCCAAAACAGAGTCCCGTCTCCCGGCACAATGTTCACTTGCGGGAACTGTTCTTTCACGGCCTCCGGTGTGCCGTCAGTACACCCGTCATCGGTAAGATAGACATCGATGACATATCCTGCGGGGATTGTCTGTCTGTACAGGTTGCACAGACATTGCAGGGTTTTCTCCTTGCGGTTGTGTACCGTCAGAAGGACAGCAATAGTTCTCATAAAAAATAAATATCTTTGATTAATTATCATTTTTCTCTACAGAGAAAGAATTTCGAGAAAATCTTTCTTGAAAAAGAAAAACACGCATCATCATTATAACCATAAAACAGCTATACGCCATCAAATAGACCATGCCAACAAAATCCCCCTTTGAATGTTCGGACTGTTATACTGACACCCGGTTTTTCCAACAAGGCACTCGTCATGTTCCGATGTTTCTGATGAACCTTGCTGGATTACCCGCCCAAATCTGATTAGCCGGAACAGACTTTGTGACAACGCTTCCTGCCCCAACGATTGAATTTTCACCGATTGTAACGCCTTTCAGTATCAAACAGCGCGCACCGACAAAGGCATTGTCCTCAACCACAACAGGAGCTGACCGTCTATACTTCAAATCCTCCCCTGATGCACGTATCACAGCGTCAAGAGAATGAAAATCAGAAGTATATACGCAAGTACCGCCACCGATCTTGACATTATTTCCTATCGTAATATCTGCATGGGCTATGAGGGCTGTCTGCGATATACCAACGTTGTCACCTATAGTCAAAGAACATCCGCGATCAACGAAGAATGTGCACGGCTGCGGCATGCCTATCGGATTATGGCTAATCCCGTTGTTCATAGAGAAATTACGTCCAATCCGCATGCCTTTAGCGCCACGCGCCACCATCACGTATGGCACACCACCTGTACGGAAAGACGCATAGCTCACGCCATTGCCCAAAAACCGGCAAGCAGAAATCAGATGATTATATCTGCCGGAAACCGCCAGCCACACCCGCCGCAGCATCTTATAAATCATAGTTTTCATCTGCTCAGTATGTCGTTGTAGATATGTATCAGCTGTTTGGCATTTGTTTCTCCGTCATGTCTTGAGGCTGCGGCCAACCGTTCATTAGAAGATAGCGTCTCACACAATTCCCTATTTGCAAATATCTCACACATACGCATGGCAAGCAAAGGCGTCTCTTCAAATCTATACAGGAAACCTGTCTTTCCGTCCTCAACCATATCCATGCTTCCACCTACGTAACTGGCAATAACCGGAATTCCCACAAGCTGAGCCTCACCGACAGAATTAGGAGAGTTCTCTATGGAAGAGGGACATACAAACACATGCGCCTTGGCATATTGTTCAGCCATGGCTTTCTCATCCAGCATGCTTACATACTCTATAGAATTGTGAAGATTGTTTTTCTCTATCAGTTGCCTACAATATCGTGCATACCCATTCAACCTATAGACAGGCATCGTCAGGGTCTTGTGACCGGCCAATACTATCTTTGTTTCAGGATAATGTCTTAACACAAATGGCATGGCTTCAAGAACCTTATGCAATCCTTTTATCGGATAATGACCCTGACTGAGAAAGATTGTGTGCCGTTCGCATCTTTCCCAATTCCATGTCGTATTATAAAATGCATGACGCAGGGTTTCATTACAGAAATGATACTTTACCTTTGGGTTGATTGCCCACACACAAGACTTGTCCCAAGACGTGCGGCCTATCACATGACTGACAGAGCCAATCAGTTCACGTTCATATACCCCGCGTCGGCTCATCTCCTTTTGTTGTGCCAGCAATCCATTTCCTCGCAGGATATCTTTGAATGTTGTTGTCTTTCTTATAGTTGTCTCACTCATTCCTCCCATGAAATAATCTGCATAGACGCTGACAAGCCCTTGAATAGAGACAACAACCGGAACCTCCCGGTTTTTTGCTGCTTTTGCACACGCCAATGAATGGGGATATTCCGTTCCATGAATATGCACCAACTGCGGCCGTTCCCGATTAATTATATCAGAAAGAAACGCCTCTTTAGCCTCGTCATATCTCTTATTTCCTTTTCCTACAGGAACAAGATAATACTTTATGGCATACTTATCTATACACAGCAAACGCTTACCATCATATAGAGACACTACAACTAATTCAATGTCCGAAGCATAGTCCAATAGCATTTTTGCTCCAGACGCCATCCATCCGCCAACAGAAGGAGCTTTAACGCCAATTTCAGAACAAGCCTCCGGAAATAAAACATTTGAAAGCCAAATGATTTTCATTATATATTCTTTAATCGTCTTTTCCCTCAAATCCGCTACTTCCCTCACTAAGTGCTACATATATGAAGAGAAATGGGCTTTTGGTTGGCAAGCCGAGCATTAAGTCCAGTCCCATTCATGCCTGTAGCACTTTGTGAGGGGAGTTGAGGATTTGAGGCTTATTATTGATTTCATTCTTAATGACAAATTTTATTTTCTCAAAACAGAATTAATCCATACACTAAACTGCAAGTCTGTCATATTTCTAAATTGCGGAGAATAACACATAGCTATCATCATCCACAAAGCAATAATCATTGGAGAATAGCTATAAAAATCTTCAACCCAGCCATAGGCCCATCTAAATGCCACATAAATTCCTAACAATTTCATAAGTATACAATTGGAATGATATACAGCTAAATATGATGCTTGTAAATATATCAAACTTAATAGTATAAGCCCTATAATACCAGACCATGTAAATATTGTAGGCCAAAGAGCCTCATTGGCATACCGTTCATATCTTCCTGTTTTCAGTTCTTCTGCCATGTGGCTTCCAAAAAAAGAAGAATCATTTCCACGTGCCAAGCTACGCCCACACACAACATAATCATTATTTAAAGCGGACATTATAACTTCTTCGTATATAAATGTACGCGTATCTGTTGATAAATCCTCCTCTACAACTTTACCATCTACAATCTTCTTTTCCATATATTTTCCCTCTCTTGATGACAAATCACTGAAAATATTAAATCTACCCGTCAGACCTAAGACCAACAACACTATCGGCAGAACAAATAACATTATATGCACTATGCGCAACATTTTATCCGTTATAAGATGCCGGAAATAATAGGCAAATATCATCACAACGGCCAGACCTGCTTTGATAACTTGACTACGTGCACTTAAATCAGCACACATCATCAGCAATAATACAAAAATAACAAGTAAACGCCATTTCCTTTCTCTCACATACGGAAAGCAACATGCCAATATGAGTAGCGGACCCAAATAGAAGTGGTAAGCACCACGAGGCAAAAACAATATAAAGACGAAGAAAAATGGAATTAAAGCATAGCGCAACCACAAATTTAAAGAACAATGCAACACTCTTTCATTAGCGAAAGCATATACAAACAATGGTAAAGACATTGCAAAACCACCAGTTATCAGACATTTATAATCCCAATAATTCTCTGCTACAAAAATTCCACGTATGAAACAAATAAGATACCACAACAAATAAACTTCTATAATCCTTATCGAATCTGTTTTTTTACGATAATACAACAAAGTTAATACAATTATAAAAAGGAGCCCCCATAACATTGGAACATTAAAAAAAGGTATTTCGCTCCATTTGCAACCTTCATTGAATGAAACAAATAGAATAAGCCAAGCTAATCTATATTGTTTGTCAACAATCAGCTTATGCAACATACACAAAATCTTTAATTCGGTTTATTATTTTTTGTGCCAAAGATTTCCACGCATCTCTGTTAACCGGTTTGTTATTTTTATCTATAAGCCCAACGGTTTCAAACTGAGCTTCTAAATGATCTTTATTCCATGACAGAATATTGAATAACTCACGCAACCCTTCTAAACGACAAGAACTTGCTTCTGTCTGTTGTGCATCTTCTGTATAAATCACAGGTGTCTGTAATCCCAAACAAGGAAGAGCACAGTGAATACGGGAAGTAACAACAAGACTTGCCCGCGCATATTTTTTCACAAGCCTCTCAGCTTCTTCTAGTCTGGATGGATTATTCGGGAAACATCGCGTATAAGCTTCATCTTGCTGACAAATATACTCAGCATTTAAAAGTGTTTCTTGTGAGAAGAATTTAGAATATTCTCTAAAAAAAGTTGTAAGTATCATCTTTTTTCTCAATCCAGTCTTGCTACTGGGATATTTAGATGAAATAGAACTTATCCTTCTATAAAAAGTTATCAAATACAATGCATTTACTATAATACTTTTAATTCCCCAATTGGTTCTAAAATATGGATCGACAAAATATATCTTATCATCACGCTGATTTAATGACACTCCATATTTATATCCCAATGTCAATGTCATGCAGCCGGAGAAATATGCATCAACCCCATTATCTTTCAGCATCCGTTGTGTAAACCAATCTCTACAGCCTATTGGCTCATGTTGTTTTAAATACTTTATACTATCAGCATCAAGTAAATCTTTTTTCGCCTTTGAGTTAAAATGAACAGCGATGAATAACGGATTTATGTTGTCAGAAGGAGGCCATTGTGATGGATTGTGCATATACCACCCATTCATTATTACCTTACATTCCTCACCAGAATAATCTTTTAAACATTCACGTTCTATAAAACCATCTATACGTGGCAAAAACTGGGATGAAGCCAATGCCTGAATATAATCACCTATATTAGTTTCACGTTCTAAACCTACAGCTAAGAGTTTGTATTCCATTGTTCACTTTTTTTATATTACCAATAACATCCATCTTCTATGCTCTTTGATTTTTTGGGGACATAATTATCTGACGGATATACCCAATTTTCATTGAACAGTTCACTAAGATAAGCGCTACTACGTCCTAAACTTTTTGCGCCATACTCCGGATTGTCCCAACGCTTCCCCCTAATTCCAAACAGGAGCTGCAGCGCTCCGGCCAGATGGACGGCCTTGTGGCCTGTACGCTTCACATGGGCTGCCAACGGAAAACCATAAGCTCCGCAACCGATGAGAGCTATGTCGTACGGCTCGCTGTCTATTGCTCTTTTCATGCTGTCAAGAGCTTCAAACCAATCACCGAAACCGCTGCTCTCGCCGCCAAGGCTCTGCACCGCTTTTATTACGCGGAGACTGAATTCCGGCAGCACATCACTGTTTTTGAACAACTCATGTCTGTGGTCACGATACTGCTGCTCCATCAGTTCGGCAAAAGGATGGACCACGACAACACGTTTGCCAGCCAAAGCCCTGCTCCAAGGATTCTTTGCCCAATAAGGTTCTATGCATACCAATCCAGTACGGACAACATCTGTCGGAGTACAGTCGGCCACACGCATCACGTCTGTCGTCCAACACGCCAGCACATCAACTTCACGCGCATCTTCCAGCATCATCCGGCAGAACCTGTTCAACATCTGGTCCGTGGGCGGAAAGAAACCGCTCCACTGCTGCATCTGGTTCATGACACTCTTATTCCACCACCACTCCGATCGTTCCCCCCGTATGAATTTCCACACGGAGTGGTTATTTGACGAAACACCAAGATAATTGATTATGGCGGAAAGCTCCGTACTTCCAAACCGCGCTATCATGCAAGGTTTTTCATCAATCAGAAGATTGTAGATTATCTCCGATGCCTTGTCAGAGTCCATCTCACGCTGCATGGCCGGTGGGAGATAAGCCAATCCGCACTTCTTCACTATTCTGCGAAGAGCCTTCAATGCAAATATCTGAAAACGATTCATATCATTCAACAAAAATGTTTCTTCAGTCTCATACCCGCTTGATGCAATATCAGGGACAATACTATTGTCAGAGGCAAAGACACGTATATAGGATTATTAAACACAAACAAATGATGCACCAAATAGACATCCATGCTGATAGTGGACAGGTAACTGACCTGCTTTAGCAAATCATGTCTATCCATCTGTCTGACCGCGAGCGAGATTGTCAGTACTGCAATGATGCACGTATGGAAATATCGGAGAGACTTCCTTCTTGGACGCATGGTACGGCTTGAGGCTGTCGGAAAATGAATGACAAAAAACGCTCAAAACGCCCTCTAAACTGCATCAAGAGTGGTCACTTTTGAAAATTTTTCATCGGCGGACGCAAATAACAGAGTTTTGCGCGTGCAACTTCAACTAACTGTCAGTCAGACGGTTATTCCATTTTACCCGAATCTGTGCAATCCCAAAGCGCCGGGAAACCGTCTTTTTCGGCCGAAATGTCAGGATTTGTTCTGCCGTAAGGCCCTCCTGGGGTCGCGATAAGGCCGTTGTCAGCATGCGGCGGCGGCCTTATCGCAATGCAACGGACGCCCCATTGCAACCCCGTAAAGCCCT
>ERZ780208.905-NODE-905-length-26802-cov-4.828055_pt1 | contig 26802 bp, 24 predicted proteins | sample MGYA00511167_ERZ780208 | MGnify/ENA primary metagenome ERZ780208 (study PRJEB29588, sample SAMEA2159202) | human gut metagenome | biome: human gut; feature: human-associated habitat; material: faeces | place: Denmark | collected 2008/2010 ...
TTTATATTTTGTAATTTTTCTACCTCACGCTGATGAAGGGTGATGAGGTGGTCGATGCTATTAAAATATTCTCCGATTTTCTTCTGCTCATCAAATGACGGCACTACTGCTTCAACATTATTAATTATCACTTTTGAAAGACTTGGTACGCCAGTTGACTCATCTTTCTTTTTCCAATCAACAGTTTGAAAAAGGCAGTTTATAAAATCCAAATCATGATTTTCTTTAGGAATACAGTAAAATAGCGTATCTACAGTCCAAAATGGTGCTCTCAATATATAGGGTTTATCTATAGTTCCTTTTCGTCCGATTCCGATAGCGTCCTTTTCTTCAGATAAGGCAGAATCAACACTTAACATGTATCCGCCCGTACCATAGACAGGAATATCACCTTCGCCAAGATGTTTATAATCCATTCCACTACCGATTTCGACCACATCCGAGAACTTACGCTGTTCCCAAGAGTCCGTAAATCCCTTAAATCTTATCTCTGGAAAACAACTACCACTTTGTGGAAACATTTTTTCTAACATTGACTTTTTAATAATCTGCAACTTGTCATACTTACGCTGATGAAGGGTGATAAGGTGGTCGAGGTTACGGAAATATGTTCCGATTTTGGTCTGTTCTTCCTTTTTAGGAACATTAATTTCAAATTCTGCATATTCCTGCGCATTTACTCCGGGCTGTCCAGAACGTTGAGAAGTCACAGCAATATACTTGTTATATCTGTCTGTCAAAGTATTCTGAAATACAAATTCCTTATCATATTCTTCATTAATTCTTGCTCGAATCAAGAATCCTGCATAGTAAACTAATCCATCAGAATTCCTGTAAATATAAGATTTTCCGACACTTGCACCTGTTCTTGCAAATAGAATATCTCCTTCAGTTAATTTATAATTATCTGCACCAGTTAAATCAATATCCGGGGAAGTAAGACTGTCTGTTAAAAACTTATGTGTGTTATCGTCAATATCTGTAATTCTAATATATTTATTTTCTCCATCATATGCCTTCGCTGCTGCATTCAATCCGTATTCAAAAGAAGACGCCATATCTCCCAACTTACGCTGTTCCCAAGCTGTATTAAGAATTCACGATATTTTGCCCTAAATAAGTTTACATAATGCTCATTTTACCTTATCTCTCGCCATCATCAATGCAAAACCCAATAAATTTTGTCCTCTCCATAATGACTGTTCCAAACGTTTTGGATCTGTCATTGACAGACCGATTCCCCATACTTTATCTTTTACAGCACATTCCACTAAAACTGCATCACCTGTATTAAGTAATGCGTCTCTTAGTTCTTTGTTCTGGGAAAATTTCTCTACCAATCCCTCATATACTATTATCTGGCGTACTCCACTCCATATCTGATCATTATAATTTGATACAAGACGACCAAGTTCTTTGATTCTTGCAACATCATCTGTTTGTAATATCTGTTGTGCAATTATTTTATCATGAAAACACATTGCCTTACTGTACATCATGTATTGTTCCATTGATGAAAACTCAACATTATCTTTTACAAAATATGACGGATACCAATTGCTTAAAAATCCATACTCCTCCGATGGATTATGAAAGCCAATAATCTGCATCATACATTCCCTACTTTCTTAACAGCAAGATCAAGTTCTAAATCATGTAATCCGTAATATGCTTTTTTTAAGAAATCCACCGTTATTTTTTTCACAACTTCGGCACTTGGAATATCAAAATACCACTGATAATAAGCATAAAATTCTCCTATCCAATCTGGTATAAAGCCTTCCATTGCTTTTCCCTTTTTCAACTTATATCCTTCTGTTTCTGTAAAATAATTCCACAGTTCCTTTGCGTCCATTGTATTTACATAAGCTTTTGCTTTATCTATACTTATTCTCGTTTTACTTCTCATATAAGTATTAATAAAATCTTCCGTATCCATCTCCGGGAATGACTGTGCAACATAATCAAACAATTTCCCCTGGTTTTCTACCACATCATTTAGATAGGCTTCTGAATATGCCCGCATCTTTTTACCTCGTTTCTAATAGCGTACTAAATACCTTTGTTACTTTATTACTGTCAGAATCAACAAGGGCACGCATTCTCTCCCTTGCTGCGATATCTCGTTTATTATATTTATCATTAAATTCCGTATATTCAACAAGTTCCAAATCTGATTCTATCTCACTTAATTGGTTATATGCTTTTTGCGTTTTAATACAATATTGAATTCCTAATCCACCAAGTGAAAGCAACTCTTCCAAAATATCAATATCAATGTTATCCCGAACAAATTCTTTCGCAATATAAAAATAGGATGCATTTGCTCTCCAGCCTTTTATCACATCATATCCATTGGTATCTATTCCATACTTTTCAATAAATTTTGCTGCAAGCATACGATATCTTCTTGAATCAGCCGCATCACGATGCTTCATTAATTCTGCCAGCCAGGTAAGAACATCGTATTCTTGAAAATCTAGAATTGTCAATCCTGCACAATCCAGTTCGTATTTGTGAACCCATCCACTTTTATCATTTGGTCTGCATACTGCCCATTCCTTTGCTAGATCCGGGTTATCCGTCAAATAAAATCCACGTCCATAATCATGCTCGTCAGCACCACCGCCATATACTGGCGTCACGATTTTATCCAGAGTGCCATGATAAAGTAAAATTTTATCCATTTTCCCTGCTCCTTCCTACACAAACATGGTTTCCAGCATAGATTTCTTTATATTTTGTAATTTTTCTACCTCACGCTGATGAAGGGTGATGAGGTGGTCGAGGGTGTCAAAATATGTTCCAATCTTTTTCTGTTCATCTACAGTTGGGCTGTCAACAATAAAGTTTTCTACGCTATCTCTAGAAATATTTAGCTGTGATGAGCCAGCACCTTCTCTTTTAAAATATCGTTGATTAGCGTTAATTATTGAAAAAAGAAATCTTACATCTGTATTGTCTGTTACTCTCAATAATGCGACTCTTTGATTTAGAACAAACCGGTTATTTTCAGGGATTAAAGCAACTCTTCCTAATAAATCTCCATGACCTACGTCGCTCAACACCATGACCAAATCATCTTTAAGTAAAGTATCCTGTGCTTCATCTACAAACCGTCCTGACGGCTTAAGCCCTCCATCTATTGATATAGAGTTAAGATTGACAAGTTCATATTTTCCATAATCAGATTGTTTGTCCTCATGCCCTTGCCCATTTCTGTATTCGGCAACATCCCCCAACTTACGCTGTTCCCAAGAATCAGTGAATCCTTTGAATCTAATTGCGGGTTTTTTCTTTTTTTCCATATTAATCACCCATCAATAGCGCTTTTAATTCGCCAAGTCCTTTCAAATCGTATTCACTGCCATCAAGTTCATCAATCATCTTTACAAGTTGTTTTTCAGTTTCATGGATTTCATTCTCAATATCCATGAAGGTCGTAGCATATTTACTTTGTAATGCCTGAATTCCCGCTACAAGAGTATCTACTATCACGTCTGGGAGTTTGTCTAATTCTGATTTCAGTGGACTGATCCATTTTTCTTCCAAAAGTTTCAGGACCTGCTCATCTGAAAGATTTTCAATGGTTTCTTTCGTCTTTGTCTCCAACTTTATCGTTTTGTTTTTAATATCTGTACGCAATGTTTTTTCATCCTGTGTAAGATCACACACTTTTGAAAAAATACGATATGCATTCTGTGCCTCTGGTGAAGTATCTTTTTTTAATTCCTTTAATTTTTTTGATATCTCTTTTGTAACAAATGTATCTCCCTCTTCTGAAAAACACTCTCTATAAGCATCTTTATCCTCTTCTCCAAACTCATCCAGAAGTGTTTCATATTCTCCCGGAATATCTGCAAGTCTGCTTTCTAATTCCCTGATTTCGTTTAAATCCTGCTTTAAAATAGTTTCCTGCACCAGATTAAACGGGAGCACATGTCCTGCCCAGCCATCCTGTAATTCCTGCTCTTCATTACCCTTTTTCCTTGTTACCAGATGTGGATCCACCTTTTTTGTGGCAGCAAATCCCTCTGTCTGAATGATTTCAAGATCAATAGATACTTCATTCCAACAATTATCTAATAACTGGAAAGCCTCATATTTATCAATTAACGGTATATCCGAAAGTCGTTCAAAAATATTGTCACTTAAAAGACTCTCGGTTTTTGAAATATCAATTTTCTCCATCTGATCAATCAACATATTTTTTAAATAAATCGGGAATGTTTCAAAAGCCTTACAATATGCCTCTTCAAACGCTACGACATCTTTACTGTTTTTTATTGCATCTTTAATATCTTCTGATGAGATAGAAACATATGGAGAACCATCCTGTTCAAAAAGTTCACTTTTCAGATTTGGGAACGCATCCCAGTAATCCTTCATTCCTTCTAATTCTGCATTTGGAATTCCACCAAACATGGATGCATAGATATCCCAATGTTCCGCTTTTTCAGAAGAATCTACATAGCGTGGTATATTCAGATTATAGTCATTGCTGCGTATTTCTTCTCTGGTAACCTTTCTTGAAAATTGTGAAATTTCTTCACGATTGATATAGGCATCTGTAATACGCTTAATATCGGACTGTCTGAGTTTATTATTTTTTCCTTCTTTTATAAATCCTTTGGATGCATCTATTATTAATACATTTGTATTTTCACGTTTCTGACGTAATACCATAATAATCGTTGGTATTCCTGTTCCATAAAAGATATTTGCCGGGAGTCCAATGATTGCATCGATATGATTGCTCTCTATTAAGTTTTTCCGTATTTCTCCCTCTTCTCCCCCCCGGAACAGGACTCCATGTGGAAGTACAATCGTCATAATTCCATCTGGCTTAACATGAAACAGATCGTGCAATAAAAAAGCATAATCTGCCTTTCCTTTCGGTGCCAACCCAAATCTGGCATAACGAGGATCTGCTTCTTTATTACTTGGATCCCATGCCTGTGAATAAGGTGGGTTTGAAACAACTGCATCTACATAAAGCGGATCATAAGAATTTACCGGATCATTTTCGTCAAAATACGGCCAGTCTTCTTCCAATGTATCCCCATTACGGGTTACAATGTTATCTGGTTTAATCCCTCGCATAACCAGATTCATTCGCGTCAGATTGTACGTGCTCTCTTTTAATTCCTGTGCATAATATTTGATATTATTTGCATCTGACATATATTTTGCCGCACTGTGTCCTATGTTAATAAGCAATGATCCTGAGCCACTGGTCGGATCATATATCTTTATCTCATTTTTTCCCTGAAGATGACTCGCCACAATTTCTGACATTAAAAGTGATACTTCATGAGGTGTATAAAATTCTCCTGCTTTTTTTCCGGCATTTGCTGCAAACTGTTCTATTAAATATTCATAAATATACCCAAGAACATCATATCCCTGCTTTCCATCCATCGGAATATCTTTTATCAAAGTGAGTAATCCACTGATAGCTTTCGTCTGTGTTCCCGAGCTGTCTCCTAATTTTGAAAGTCCTGTCTGTAATGTATCAAATACCTTATCAAATACTTTTTTGTGGGTTGCCGATATCAGCCGGCTAAACGCTGAAAGTGCATCCCGCACATTGGAAACATCAAAATCTTTTCCCATACTTAGCCATGTTGAAAATAAATCTTTATATGAAATAAAATAACCTATATTCTCCTGAATCCATCTGACTGTTTCTTCATCATCATCTGTCACTGTTTTTAACAGTTCGTCGTCGTAATCATTCTCTTTCAAAAACTCTACTTCTTTGTCAGAAAGATATTTGTAAAACATAAATCCAAGTATAAAATCTTTATATTCACTAGCTTCAATCTTTGATCTCATCTGATTTGCAGATGCCCATATTTTCTGTGCGAGTTGCTGTTTATTCATAATATTGCCTTTCTCCCTGTTTAAGTGTAAGCATAAATAGCTCAATTTATTATAACACAGAGAATTACTGATTCGCCATATATTTAGCAAAACTGGTGACAAGTGACGATAATACCGGTGGCAATCAACTTACTGACGAGGATTTTTCTCTGAATAAAAAGCAAAAATCCACTTACCTGTACAAAAGGCAGTGGATTTTAGTTTTTACTTCTTCTATTTTATTTTTCTAGAGTTTCTTCACATCTTCTAATGACATATTTCCAACTCATAAATCATGTCACACGCAATGCCCGTTCCATCCTCTAAAATGAACATTTTGTCATAATCACGGATTTTTCTAAATGTTCCTGTCACTGTCTCATATTTGCCGCCCTCTTTTCTGTCATCCGGCTTAAAATATGTCACTGTCACTGCCAGATGTTCCTCTGCATGTGCCATCAGTTCCTGCAGTTTTTCATTCAATTCCTCCTTCTTATCCTCATTCAGCTCTGCCTGTTCTTCCGTAAGTCTTGCAGTCTCCTGGATTGCCGCCTCATGCCCGGTCAGTGCTGCAAACGGAGAGAACTGTGCTGCTCTGTCATAAATTGACATCTGCGGATGTACTGTGGAAACGTGATGTGGAAGCCCAATGATATCCTCATACTCTTTTTTATGCATGATGACCTCCAATCTGATTATTTCGCTCCTGCATGGTCGCCCCTTCCTGAAGGTTCGTTCCTTTTAACATTGCGTTCTTCCCATATTTTTTCTTAACCGAAAGCATTGCCTCCTGCAGCCTTCGCTCTTTTTCGCGTTTTTCCTGCTCGGCTTTCTGTTCCTCTGCCACTGCCTGATAATCAGTAAATAAATCCATCTGTGCAAATTCCGTCTCTTCCGATATCGTTTGCTCGTCCACAACGTGATTCGCTGTAACATAAACCCGGCGTATCAAAAGATTCTCATCAACAATCCGGTCATACAGTTCTAATACTGCTTCCATGATCTGTGATGTAGAAGATGTCTTTTTCTTAAGATTTGCTATCCCATGTGCATGCTTTGGCACAACTCTGCCATACCGGTCTGCTTTCACCTCTCCACGGTATTTTTTCCTGCGTTCCGGGTCTGTCAGATTCTCGATATCATACCCGACATCAAGCACTAGCTGGTCTGTCACAAGCTTTTTCTCCACAAGATCGAGCACCAGTGCATCGGTCATCTCACGGACAATGATTTTTGTCTGGTTAAAATCATACGGACAATGCAGCACCTGACCGGAACCGATACTGTTTGTCTCCGGCTTATATCCCTTAATATCCGCAATTGTGACAGGCTCATACCCCCAGGCATGATCGATCAGAAGCTCTGCATTAATGCCAAACATTTTATAAAGAAGCTCTTCGTTATAATAATCTCTCTCACCGCCGATGGAACAGCGTGCAATATCGCCCATCGTATAAAGTCCGGCCGCTTCTAACTTTTTCCAGTAGCCACTTCCTACCCGCCAGAAGTCCGTCAGTGGCCTGTGATTCCACAATAATTTCCGGTAAGACATCTCATCAAGTTCCGCGATCCTCACTCCATGTGCATCCGGCATGACATGTTTTGCCACGATATCCATTGCGACTTTACACAGATAAAGGTTCGTTCCGATTCCTGCTGTTGCAGTAATACCTGTCTCCTGCACCACGTCAAGGATCATCTTTGATGCCAGTTCCTTCGCCGTCATATGATAGGTGTTCAGATAATGCGTCACATCCATAAACACTTCATCTATAGAGTACACATGCATATCTTCCGGTGCGATATATCTCAGATAAATGTTGTAAATTTGTGTACTGAATTTCATATAGAGTGCCATTCGTGGCTTTGCTGTTACATAAGTAACAGAAAGCTCCGGGTGTGCCTTCAGTTCGTCCGAAAAATAGGAACTTCCCTCAAACACTCTTTTCGGTAACTTTTGCAGTCTCTCCCGGTTTACCTCTTTCACACGCTGCACAACTTCAAAAAGTCTCGCTCTTCCCGGGATTCCATATGCTTTTAAAGAAGGCGAAACTGCCAGACAGATTGTTTTCTCTGTCCGCTCTGCATCCGCCACGACAAGATTCGTGGTCAGTGGATCAAGGTCTCTTTCCCGGCACTCAACAGAGGCATAGAACGACTTTAAATCAATTGCGATATAAATATGATTTTCATTTTCGCTCAAGAACGCACCTCCCATTTTTTACGCCACTGCATTCGCATTAATATTATCTATGACCTGTTTGATTCCCATCCATACTGTCTGATCCGTAAATTCTTCATAATCCTTTTTTGTTCCGATTTCACGCTAAAGGATTTCTTCAAACTCATTCATCCCTGCACGTTCTAAGAAATCTGTATGCAATAAACCACTGATTTGCACTCAAAATGATTTCTAAAGGCAAAATCATAAGCATCATTACCTGTATTCTTGCAAAGCAAGGCTATGTTTCCAATCTAGATAAAATCATCACATACTTGTCGTAATTCCATGCTTAATCTTCATCCTCCTCATCATGTAACCAGTCTGGCTCTTTGACAGTATGAGGTAGTGGGTAATAATCAAAAACTTCAGGTTTCACTTCAAGAACATCTTTAATCCACTCGACTGATTTTTCAACATCTTCCTTTGAATTATAGCCAGGAATATGCGGTATTCTTATATGAAACCGTTCTTTAGGAATAACATCCCTCAATCGGAATAGATTCTGCATAACTTTTTCATTATCAGTTCCCGTGTATTCTTCATAAATAAACCTGTCCATATCTTTGATATCAATAATCCATTCATCGATATCTTCAATGAGCGGTTCTACATATCTCCAAGGTACGTTGAGAGATGTTTCGATCCTTTTAGCCCATCTTGAATCCATTAATTTGCAAAGTTCACGGATAAACTCTGACTGCAGCAGAGGCTCTCCCCCACCGAATACTACACCGCCGCCAGTCATAAGATAATAAATTTCATCTTTCTTTAGCACCACTAATAATTCTTCTGGCTTATACGCAGCTCTTGGTGCACCAGAAAAAACATTATTAGTATCATGGCATGAATTATTTATGCAATACTTACATTTCAATGGACAATCAAAAAAAGCAACAAGTGTGGAAACACCCTGACCATCCGTAGCCATTCTTAATCTTGAAACAGACATAATATCGCCAATCATGCTTCCACCTCCCATTCAGTTAATGTAAAGTCCGGAATAATCCTGTCTTCAAGTGCGATTGCATCCAGTTTTTCTCTTAAATACGCAGACTCCTGATCACATTTTGCACATGTACCAGCGCATGGACCAATTGATGGACACTCATCTGAAGAAAACTCAATTCCATTAGCTTCAGCCAATTTAATTCTCTGATTTCGCAAATACACACAAATCTTCTTTCCATCTATTCGTGCAGGAACTCTTTCTATTTCCTCTTTCGTTCTATCGTTATCCTCTGGATAGTCAGGCGGCATAATCAATCCTAATGTACAAAAGCTTCTGTATAATTTCCTTTCTATTTTTGTATCCAGAGACTGTTTCTTGGATAAATCAATTCCATTAAACCCTTCTTCAATCGCTACATATGAATTTGACGAAAAATCAAAATAAAACTTTCCGTACAATTCGCCAATGCTATTTACTACAGTTGGTAATAATGCAGCATAATCTTTTTCCACTTCCTGCCATGCATCCTTCATTGTAGCGTCTTTAGGAAGTTTATCCAGGTATTTATTGCTATCAATATACAAAATTGAAGTCAGCTGTGATAAATCTGACAGCATATCTTTATGTCCTTGAATATGTCTCTTCCCTTCAAAACGCCAAGGGGAAACTGTGCAGAGATGAAGCGTATTAAACTCATTTCTATCCTTAATGACATAAAACGGATATAAGCTTTCTGGATTACCATCTGTCAAAAACAATATATCGTCGTGATATCCCAAAGATCTATTCAAATCATCTGCAACAGATTCCAATGCTTTATATCTTTGGTCATCAACTCCAAATTTATCAATCCCCATTCCAATTTGCTTATATGGACTTACAAAGCATTCGTATTTGTCAGTAACCGCTTTTCCCTCCAAGCAAACAACCAGCAGCACATCCTTAAAAATTTCCAGTACTGGCTTGTTTGGATTCCATATAAAAGATGTATCAGTTATAATAACTCACATGTAACAACCTCCTTACACTTTTCGTTATCTTTATAATAAATGATAGGCTGTACCAAAAAACGGACTCGTTACAAGACTTTTCATTAATTGTTACTGTTCACAGCTGAATAAATAAAAAAATATGCCACGGTTGGGTTGACGTGGCATTTGTACTTTAATTAGGCAGAGCTTATGCTTCGCCTAATACTTCTTTCAGGGTAAATGGATTTCCACTGGTTAGTCTTACGAGTGCTTCAAATGTATCGATTCCATTTGCAAAACCTTTTATTGTATATTCTTCAATAATATTATTTACCCATTTACGAAATTGAACTGCCTTTGGAGAATCATCTTTATTTCCTACAGCTATAATTGCTTTTAAATTGTAATGTTTTGTGTCATAGTTTTTTCCATCAGAAGCAGTTACTCGAAATTTTCGAGTAACTGAATTTTCATCAAGTTCAAGACTTCTAAACGCTTTCTGCAAATTGGAAGTTGTTGTATTCTATAATGATACATCAATAGAATTACGAACCAGCCTATTACCATTTTTGACAAGTGTCGTTTCCACTGATTCTCTTGTGACATTATCAAGAATACTTGTATCAAATTTTTGTCCCGGTTTCCAATTTGGATTAGCTGCTTTCACTGCTGCATACATAGCGGATCTATACTGTCCTTCATATTGTTCTATCATCATATTCATGGCTCCGATGCGGAGCATTGTCCGATCCATATCATAATCATAACCATAAAACACAATCCATCGCATACCTCTTATTTTCACACTGGAACATATCCTATCTTATTCACACCGATAACAATCAAAGTCTTTGTCATTCCAAACATAATGGTCTGCTCCTTTAACTAATTATTCTATTCTTTTTTCCAAACTTTTTTTAATTTCACTGGCAACACCAATGCAATCTTCTGGCATAAATCCAGGTGCTTCAAACGCTCTTGAGAACACTTTGGAAACAGATTTTGCAATTTGTTCAACTGTGGAATCGAATCTTATGTATCTGGACAGTTCTTCACTTTCTCCATCAAACTCATCGTGTGGTGCATCTGGCAATAAGCTATAAGGATTCCACTTATCAATCTCAGCCTTAATAATTCTGTATATCTGATATCTGTCGCCGAGTTCTTCTTTTCTTTTTTCTGCAGCTATTCTATAGCTTTCAATAACTGCATCAATGTCCTCCATATCTGGTTGACACCATACATCAGTTACCTTATACCAGTCCCTTTTTAAACAAATGCCATCTACCAATTCTGCATCAAACAGTTCATCTAAGCTGGCATAATCAATCTCACCACTTCCATCCGAATATCCACATCTCTGAAATGAAACATGTCCAGGATATCCAATGATCATATACTCAGACTCTTTATCCCTAAACATCATTGACATCTCAGGTTCAGCATCAATTTTGATAAATGTAGTTATAATTCTTTTAATATCCTCGATAGAATATGGATTGTGGATATCCTGACCTTCAAATGTTCTATAAAATGCATTTGCCTGTAACTGCTGCAATCCTGAAACTTGACCATCACCAAATTCCATGATAATCAAATTACCATCTTCTTTTCTTGCAATATCTACAGTCACAAAATTACTTTTTACACGTTCAGCAATGCATTCTATCCATTCATATTCATCTTCTGATAACTTCACATTATGTTTATCAGTCCAATAGTCATCTATAGCCATTATGCGACCGGCATAAATAAAAACTCTGTATTCTTCAGCTAATGGCATTCCACTACTCTTATGAAATCCCATTTGCTTTAATTTCTCAAAGCGGCGTAAGACAACACCTCCAACAAGACCATCACCTTGCCTTGTAATAAAAGTCTGAATCACCTTTTGAGCATTGTCTTTATCACTGATATTCTTTATAAAACAAGCATCATACCATTCATGCTTTCTACTCTTCACAAAATCTTTAACAATAAAGGATCCAATTTCACCCTCCATGAGAGACATAGCATCTTCTGGCTTCTCAGTATTAGTCCACACACTTTCAATTGTTTCTTTTTGAAAGTCAGCATACCATTCAGGAAGAAGATGATATCTGTTATACTCCTCAGGTGTATTTATAAGAATGATTCCCTTTTTCTCCAATACTTCATAAAAAGCTTTATACATCTCAGGCTTCATCATCCAACCACGATAAATTGTCAATCCTGATATATCTTCCCCAAATAAAGACAATTTTCCCATTTGCATATCTTCATAGCTAAACAGGGCACATGCATGATTTAGTCCTGCTGCTTGATATTCTTCTTCATAGTCTTCATCGACACGTTTCTGATAAAGAGGATGATTACAGAATATAAAATTAATGTCTGCTAAATCTCTCACCATAATATTGCCAGCAGCTTCGATTTTATCAAGTAATTCAAATAACAGTCCTACAGGCATATCTTCTATCAATTTTCCATCAGGAATACGCCTAAACATCTCAATTCCTTTGACTTTGAATCGATTCCCACGTAAATCAAACAGAATATCCCCCACACGTACTGTAAAACCTTTAGGGATTTCAACAGTATATACAATGCCTCTACTAGTAATTTTTAACCTATCTATTATTCTAAAAACTTCACTCATTTATTCATCATCCCCGTTGATACACTTTGTCTTTACATCCACCCGATATTATTTCTTACCATATTACTATCGGTTATCTTTTTCATATAATTCATAGTACAATTAAATCCTCATTTTTTCAATCAGTTCCTATACCTTTGCCTGTGTCACTTCTTTTCTCACGATAAAACAAAAAACGCACAGACTGTCTCTCATCTAAACAATCTGTGCGTCTCTTTTATGATCTGCAAACCGCACCTTTCCATATGTTATCCATATCTCAGGCTCTCATTTACAGATATCCTATATATTTTTACACCATCTTACTCCGCTTTTGCATCAGAAACACTGACCTTATGGTCATACCATTTTCCTTTTGTTCCGATCAACGCAAGATCAAACTCCTGATCTAATGCTTCTACCGGAACGTCAAAAGCATATACTTCCTCTTTGGAACCATCAGAGTATGTAACTTCTTCTGTTGTTGGCTGGATCAGTTTTGCTCCATCCTTCTGTGCATCTTCTGCAGTTCCTAAGAAAAGATTTACAATGTTCTGGGATGGCATTACGATGTGGAGTGTCATTTTTCCGTTTTTTACCGTAAGTGTTCCACGTCCGTCATATGCTTCATTTACATGAAACATGCTGCTGTCGGTATCGAATTTTGCAGAGTAGGTTCCATCTGCAAGGACATCACTGTCTGCAGATGCTGTTGTTGCGATATCCCCAAGAGAATCGATGGCTGCTTTGGTATGTGCTACATAAATCTGCTGAATCGCATCGATCTCACCAAGTCCTGCGATCTGGCAGTCAACGCTTTTAAAGTTACCGCTTGCAACAAACTGGCTCTTCCAGGAATCGTCATCATCGCCAGCCATATCGTTGTTGGCGTGATCTCCGGCTACTACCATCAATGGGCGAAGAATCACTTTTGTATAACCGGCTTCTTTTACTGCTGCAATCACGTTCTCACATGCTGTCTCTTCCGGCTCACCTTCCACTGTTCCGATGAATACGTTGTCATAACCTAATTTTTCCATCTGGGCAGCCATCTGGCTGTAGCTTACTTTTGCAGTATGGGAAGTACCATGTCCCATGAATACAAATGCTGTACCATCTTCTTTGGCTGCCTTTAAGGAATCAAAACCTGCTGTCTTTACTGCCTCTGCTGTGATAGCTTCTGCAACAGCTGCTTTATCTTCATTGACAACAGCTGCATCACTTCCAACTTCGCCAAGTAACGGTTCAGCAATCGTAACTGTCTCAAATTTATCTTTGTAGCCATCTAATGCATCTACGAGCTCATCATACTCTGCACCATGCATTAAATGGGTTGGTTGTACAACGAGGTTTTTAACACCATTTTCTACTGCTCTGTCGAGTGCCTGTTCTACATTGTCAATTTTTTCACCATCTCTTGCCTGTACATGGTTGATGATGATCTGTGCTGTGAAAGCTCTTCTTACAGACCAGTCCGGATTTGCTTCCTGCAGTGCTTTTTCCACACCACCGATATCCTCTGCCCTGCTGTCATTGAAGGATGTACCAAAGCTTACAACTAAGAGCTCGTTCTCTCCAATTCCGTCCTCATTCAAAGGATCATCCTTAGATGCATCTCCTGTATCTCTTCCGAAATAATCCGGGTCAGCATTTTCTCCCTCAACAAGTTCCTTCTGTGCATCTGTCAGCTTGTCCCATGCTGCTTTTGCTGCTGCACACTGCTCATCTGTGTTCTCATTTCTTGTCTGCACATAGATGGCATCGATGAGTGCTGCAACTTCGTCTGCTGCGGTCTGATCATCGACCTCTCCGCTCTCTGTCTCAGCAGTTGTTTCTGTCTGTGTCTGTGTTGTCTCTGTCTCTTTCTTGCTTCCGCATCCTGTAAAAAGGGCTGCTGTCATTGTAAACGCAAGAACAAGTGCAAGTGTTTTTTTCTTCATTTTTTTCTCCTCTTTGTGATTTACTTCTGCTTCATAGAGATCTGTACACAAAGAAAAAATATTATGCCCTATCTTTTATAATACGGCAAAAAAAATCTCCGGTCAGATGTCCTGAACGGAGTAAAAAGTCAATGAAAATCAGGCTTTTTGTCAGAAAGCCCTCTAAACAGTACGACCAATTACTCGTGATCTGGGAATTCATTTCCCTGTACCAGACGATTGGCAGGTTTCCTGGCTGAAAGATCCTCATACAGATTCTGCCTTCCCAGTGCCATGCACCAGTGGCTTTCCATGCGGAAAAAGAATCTGCACTCCCTTATCACAGTGACGAGATCGTACAGGAATCACACCTGTTTCCCTTTTAACCAGTCTGGTCTTAACAAAACCGGCTGGCACCAACTGTCTTCTCTATGAAACTGTCATTTTTTTACGCTTCCATACCGCATGAATGATATAGCGGTCTAAAGCCTTATCCATGTTAGCACACCCATGTTTTTTTTGCAATCTCAAATGTGTTTTTCTGTTCTTTCCAAAAACCATTTCACAAACTTTGGATCTGACGGATAATACAGATGTGGAAAGCCCCAGAAATGATCGTCCGATGCATGAATGCACTTCCAGCTTCTTCCGGTCACCGGTTTTGTGGCAATGCAATCCTCTCCATTCGCTGTGCTGTCGAAATAGTGGAACTCATGCGCCTTTATTTTTTCCGGTTCCGGTCTTTCCGCTGTTCCCTTCTCCGTAAGCCCTTGCGGCAGTTGTACTTCCACATAACCAAAACGTACCAGTTTTCCCGTGTACTGACACTCTGCCGGGATCACACCTGCCATTTGATAAGTTGTTCCCTCCCTGTCCGTGAGCGTGTCATGCAGATACATAAATCCCCCACATTCTGCCAGGGAAGGTAACTGCTGTTCCAGCGCTTCTTTGATGGATTTCCGCATGCTCTCATTTTCTTCAAGCTGCTTAGCGTATAATTCCGGATAACCGCCGCCTAACAGTAAGCCATGAATGTTTTCCGGAAGCTTCTCATCATGCAGCGGTGAAAAAAATACCAGCTCTGCTCCATAGTGTTCCAGCATTCTTAAGTTGTCACGGTAATAAAAACAGAATGCTTCGTCTTTCGCCACTGCGATGCGGGGCGGTATTGTATTTGTACCAGAGTTCTCTCTGTCATATAATTTATTTTTTCCACTGAAAATTGCCTGAGAAAAAATTGTAACTTTCCCAGAATACGCTTTTTCTTCTAAATCTTCTTTTTCTTCCGGCTTTCCTTCTTCTGTTACAGTTTCTTCTTTTTCCCAAAAAGCACTTTCTGCAATCCCGATCATCGCATCAACATCCACATATTTTTCCAGCAATTGTCCGGCTTTTTCCAGCTGAAAATTCAGTTCTTCCATTTCTTCCGGCAGGATCAGACCCAGATGTCTGGAGCCGATTGTCAGTTCTTTTTCATTCGGAATGCATCCCAGTGCTTTTATCGCAAGTTCTTCTTCGATCAGCGGCGCAATGGTATCAAAAAACATTTTACTTGTCCGGTTTAAGATAACCCCTTTGATCAGCTTTTTCTCATCATACTGTAAGAATCCTGCAATGAGCGGAATTACAGATTTTCCCATGCCATGCGCATCCACTACCAGAATAACCGGGACATCCAGCGTCTTGGCCAGATGGTAGGAAGATCCCTCCTCCCTGATTCCGCCAAGTCCATCGTAAAGTCCCATAACCCCTTCTAACACTGCGATATCGTGTCCCGGCAGTTCCATCTCATATAACGCCTGTATCTGTGATACATCTGAAAAAAATGTATCCAGATTTTTGGATGGAATTTTTAACACCTGTTCATGAAACATCGGATCAATATAATCCGGTCCACACTTAAAGGACACCGGATGTTTTTTCCTGCATAATAACTGTTTTAAAAAAGCACATGTGACGGTTGTCTTTCCACTGCCGCTTTTTACCGCAGCGATCATAACTTTAGGTATTTTCAATCCCATTTAAGATACCTCCCCGGTAAAATCAAAAGAGCAGATGTAGATTGGATTTTCGCCCTGCATCAGATGATAACCGCCGACTGTTTTCGCACGGGATACCTGCACCTGGATGATCTCGAGATTCGTGATACGGCTGTCTGTTTCCAGCAATGTCAGTTCACGGATCGTCTCTAAACTGATGCAATTGATCACGATCCTCATTGCATGATTTTTTTTATATAAAACATCTAAGATTTCTTTTAATCTGCCACTGCTTCCACCGATGAACGCATGTGTCGGATTTTCACTCCGTTCTTCTGTCTTAAGACAGTCCGGTGCCTCACCGGCGATTACCTGAATGTTCGGCAGAGCGAATTTCTCGATATTTTTCTGGATCAGTTCCAGTGCAAGAGGCTTTTTTTCTATCGCAAAAACCTGGATCTGCCCACTTCTTTTTGCGATCTCCACTGCGACAGAACCGGTTCCGCTTCCGATATCATAGCAGACAGAATCCTCTTTTAAATGCAATTTGCAGATGGACAACGCCCTTATCTCTTCTTTCGTCATCGGAACTTTATCCCGCAAAAATTCCTCATCCCGCATCCCACAGGTAACTGCCTTTTTTTCTGCATCCGGATTTAGGATGAGACATATATATAATCCGGTTTCTTCCACATGCTCACATGCTTCCGGCGTTAGTGCCAAAACTTTCTCCTGCGGGTAGGACAGCTGGAAACCTGCAAGTACCTTACAGTTCTGTAAATGATATTTCTGTAACAGTCTGCCGAGTTTTTGCACATCCTCTTTTCCGGACATCAGCAAAAATGTTTTTTTAGAAAAACGAATTGTTTCTGTCAGATTTCCGATCCACTCTGTCTCCACTCCGTGTCCATGGATACTTAAAACAGCCGCATCCTGATAACTGTACCCGGTCAATGCCGCAAAATAGGATACCGATGAAATTCCGGGATAGATACGCACACTGCTGTCACTTCTGCCCTTCAGTGTTTCATATAGTTTCCCGCATCCGCTGTAAAAACCGGTATCACCGGAAAAAAGAATGACCACTTTTACCCCGCAGCCGGATAACCGGTCCAGCTCCGGGACGATATCCGCTGCAAGATAGTAGGGATAACGGACTGCCTGCTCATTTTTTGTTGTCCGGAGCAGCCGTTCTGCTCCAAAAATGTAATCTGCTTCCCGGATTTTTTCTGCTGCTTCCATCGTGAGTGTCTGCTCATTTCCCATACCGGTTCCGATCAGGAAAATATGATTTTTTATTGTTTTTCCTGTGATTTCTGAAATTTTTCTGCACACCTGTGCAAAAGAATTCCCACTGTTTTGTTTTTCCGGATTGCCGATCACACAAGCAGTGATTCCTTCCGCCTCGGCTGCTTTTATTTTTTCCAGAAATCCCCCGGTTCTGCCACTCTCCTTTGTGACCAGGTACCTTATATGAAACTGTCTGATCAGTGCACGGTTCATTTCCAATGAAAAAGGTCCCTGCATCGCAATAATCTGTTTTCCACAGATGCCGTTCTGCTCGCAGAGAGATATGCTCTCCAATCCCGGCAATACACGGACAAACAGGCGGTCTTTTAATGCTTCATTCTGACTGTATGTGGCAAGATCTTTGCTCCCGGTCGTGAGCAGGATGTTTCCATCTGTGGAGCTTAAGAAGTCTGCACATTCTGTGGCGTCACTGCACAGTATCACATCTGAGCGATTTTCCTGTATTGTGTCCTTATTTAATGCAATATCCGAAGTCTCCCTCTGCAGCCTGATATACGGAATCTCCGTATTTTTCAGGCTTTCCCTGATGTTTTCCGAAACTGCCGTTGCAAACGGATGCGTTGCATCCACCACCGCTGCTACCTCGCTCTGTGCGATGAACTTCTGCATTTCCTCCAGATCCATCCTGCCTTTATGAACCGTAACTCCTTCCATCTCCGGCATGACGATCTCACCATATTCTGTTGCCACGGAAACAATACAGTGGATTCCATTTTCAGACAATGTCTGTGCTAACATGCGTCCTTCTGTTGTTCCTGAAAAAATTACAATTCTATTCATGAATTTCTTTCTCCTGTTTACACGATTGTCACATGCAAATTAAAATACAGCATACTTTAAACCGCCGGATCCGGTAGCACATACCCTCTCGGTGTGACAAGTTTCCCTCCTATGATTTTCGTTCTTGAATTTCCAATAAATACCGTTGTAAACATATTTACCTGACGCTCCCGCAATTCTGCGAGTGTGCAGACTTCACAGGCTGTGTTTTCTCTTCCGATATTTTCCACATAGCCACAGGCTCTCTCCGGCTCCACTCCGTTTTTTTGTAAAATGTCACAGGCCTTCTTAAGATAATCTGCCCTGTGGTGGCTGGATGGATTATAGATTGCCATGCAGAAATCACCCATCGCCGCTGCCGCAAGCCTTTTTTCGATAAGCTCCCACGGCGTCATAAGATCACTTAAGCTGATGACGCAGTAATCGTGATTGAGTGGTGCTCCAAGCGCCGCCGCCCCACTGTTTGCCGCTGTGATCCCCGGGATCACCTCAAGTTCACATCCCGGATGCGCTTCCGACATCTCATAGAGCAGGGATGCCATTCCATACACGCCTGCATCCCCACTGCATACCATCGCAACCGTTTTTCCTTTTTCTGCTTCCTCAAAACACATCTCGCAGCGTCTGACTTCCTGTTTCATCGGTGTGGATAAAAATTCTTTTTCCCGATATTTAACGCCTAATAATTTTAAATACACCGGATATCCGACGATCACATCGCTGCCGCACAATGCATGATCTGCCTGTGGAGTCATCATTTCCCCGGTTCCCGGTCCCATTCCCACGATATAAATTTTACTGCTCATCGATCCTGTACTCCTTTGCCAGCTCTCTTTCCAATTTCCAGTCGTATTTTACAATTGCGATCGTCATACCGTTTTCCGCCTGCTTCCGCAAAATGAAAGTTCCTTCTTCGTTTGCCGCTTTCATTGCAGCCCTCTCGCAGACATTGTCCACACCTGTCTTTTCTTTTACAAAGGAGGACTCCTGAAAGTCTCCCTTTACCTGTTTTAACTCCTCCGCAGAATAGGTAAAAAACGGAATCCTGTTTGCCATGCACCACCGCAGCAGGCCTTCCTCCTCTTTTTTCAGATCAATGGAAGCTGCTGCGCGCACAAGTCTTTTTTCAATGCCTGCATGATCCAGCCACTTTTGTATAAATGCATCCAGTTCCTCAAAGCTTTTTCCCCTGCGGCAGCCGATTCCTAAAATATATTCTCTCGGCTGCAATCCGAGTACTCCCTGCTCTAAGTCTGTTTTCTCCGATGAGATCACAATATCCGGCGTTTTTCCATCCAGTATTTTGGCTGAGACTTTTGCGATCCCCTCCCGGTTATAAATGGAAAGACCACATTTTTTTGCAAACAGATCCACAGAAAACGCATGATTCACATCGGTTGCCGTTGTGATGACCGGAATCCCGCCAATCTGCCCTGCAATCTGCTCTGCGAGCTCATTTGCACCTCCCATATGCCCGGAAAGCAGCGGGATCACAAAAGTCCCTGCCTCGTCTGCCACAACCACCGGACTGTCACTCAGCTTATCCGACACAAATGGTGCGATCATGCGCACTGCAATGCCACAGGCTCCAATTACAACAATGGCATTTTTCTCTGCAAACTGCTGTCTTGTCCAGTCAGATAGCGATAATCCAAGGTTTTTTGCTTCTTCCGTTTTCGCGCTCGCAAAAGCCTGTCTGATTTTTTCTGCAAGTTTTGTTCCGTTCTCTGTAAACGTAATAATACTGATATTCATTCTTTTTCCCTTGATTTTTTTATCTTACGAAATTCCGTCTCAAAATCCGGCGCATACAGTCTGGATTTCCCATAATGCTGATGTGCCACAATATCTCCCACGATGATCAGCGCTGTTTTTGTAATGTTATGCGCTTTTGCCGTCTCTTCTAACTGTTCCACCGTACACAGATACGCTTCTTCCTCCGGCCAGGTCGCCTTGTATACAATCGCTGCCGGTGTGTCTTTCCCATACCCGCCTGCGATCAGCCGTCTGCCCAGTTCTCCCAGCATTCCTGTACTTAAATAGATTGCCATGGAAGCATGATGTGCTGCAAAACTCTCAATGCTCTCTCTCTCCGGCACTTTGGTTCTGCCTTCCATGCGGGTAATGATCAATGACTGGGACACTTCCGGTAAAGTATATTCCAGATTTAACAAAGCTGCTGCTCCAAAACAGGCACTTACTCCAGGACAGCTTTCATACAAAATACCTTTTTCATCCAGCAGATCCATCTGTTCCCGCACTGCTCCGTAAATGCTCGGTTCCCCAGTGTGAAGCCGCACTGTCGTAAGCTCTTGTTTTTCTGCCTCTTCCATGACAGCGAGTACCTCTTCTAAGGTCATGTATGCACTGTTATGTATCTCACACTCTTTTTTGCAATAAGATAAAAGTTCCGGATTCACAAGCGACCCCGCATAAATTACCACATCCGCCTTTTCTAACAGACGCATTCCACGTACCGTGATAAGATCTGCCGCTCCAGGTCCTGCTCCCACAAAATAAACCATTGTTTTGTTTCCTTTCCTATATAAATTCAATTTAGGTTTTCAAGAGTTTCGCAATTGTCTAATAAATCACATTAATTCCTGTAAAAACTTCTCTGCTCCAGCGGACTTTGCCAGCTCTCCAAATTCATTGGAGTAAAGGATAACCTCGATCTGCAGTTTTCCTGCCGCCCGTTTATTCAGATAAAACATGATTTTTGACAGCAGATCCTGCATCACAGCATCTTTTTTGCCACAGGCATCCAGTTTCCTGACTGCTTCTTCCGTGGTGACACATTGCAGGATTTCCTCTAAAACCGGATAAGGCACCTGATTTCTCACAGAAGCTGCGGCAAGCACTTCCATACGGCAGTCTCCCTCTCTGGAATGTGTGTTCATGATTCCTCCTGCCACTTTCACAAGTTTGCCGATATGTCCTGTGAGCAGCATTTTTTCAAATCCAGTGGTGATCGCCATATCAATGGAGTCTCCGATAAAATTACTGCACTTTACGCTCCGGTCAAGGTCGTAACCATATGTTTTTTTCATGTAATCCAACCCGTAATTACCGGGCGAAACAGCAGCGATTCCATAACCTTCTGCCTTTTTCTGGTTCAATTCCACTTTGATCGTATCAAGAAGCGCCTGACTGCTCATCGGTTCTACGATCCCGGAAGTGCCCAAAATGGAAATTCCCCCGACGATTCCAAGCCTCGGATTGAAGGTCTGCTCCGCCAAACGTTCTCCGTCGGGCACCGAGATCGTGATATGAAGTTCTCCGGAAAAATCTGCCAATGCGCATACCTCCTGCACTTCTTTTTCGATCATTTCCCGTGGCACATGATTAATGGCTGCATTTCCGACCTGCTGATCTAATCCGGGCTTTGTCACTCTGCCAACACCCTCGCCACCATCAATGCAAATAACTGCCCGTTTCTCCTGCATCGCTTCCACATGAATGCCTGAAAGTTGTCTGTTATTCTGCCCCGGTATTTTTTTCTCCCGGTCTGCAAAACGCACCGTGGAAAAAATGAGTGTCCCGGATGTAATATCGGGATCATCTCCACCATCTTTTCGTACTGCGCAGGTAACTTCTGTTTCACTTCTTGTAGTTTCAAGTATCTCTGTTTGAAACAGAATCCCTTTCGGTGTCTGTATTGTTATATTTTGTTTTAACTTTCCTGTCAGAAGCATATATGCTGCTGCTTTCGAGGCAGCCGCCGCACAGCTTCCTGTTGTAAATCCATATCGCATCATTCATCCACTCTTGCATGATTTTCTTATGGTCTGCACGGCAACTCAGCAGGCCAGTGAATCTATTACTTAAATTTACATTTAATTTTCATCTCGAAGTTCATATAAAAGTGCATTGCAGATTGCCGCTGCAATGTTACTGCCACCTTTTCTTCCCCGGTTGATAATATACGGTACATCCGTTTTTAAAATCAGATCCTTTGCAGCCTCCACATTCACAAATCCTACCGGAACCCCGATAATAAATGCCGGGCGGTATTTTCCGCTCTGTATCATTTCATATAATTCGATCAATGCTGTCGGCGCATTGCCTATGGTAAAGATCACCGGCTTTTCTATCTGTGCTGCTTTTTCCATGCTCACAGCTGCCCTTGTGACACCGCGCTCTTTTGCAATCTTTGCCACCTCTTCCTCAGCCATAAAACAGTGTGCCTCTCCTCCGTATTTTGCCAGTTCTTTTTTATTCACGCCGGCAAGTGCCATGTTTGTATCGGTGACAATGTCTGCACCATTTTGTATCAGTTTTTTTGCGATCCCGACCGCATGGTCTGAATAAGTCATGGTCTTTGCATAATCAAAATCCGCACTGGTATGAATGGCTCTCTTTGTCACAAGCTCCTGCTCCTTTGGAAGAACGATTCCTTTTTCCTCCAGCTCTTTTGAGATTATGGCAAAGCTTCGTTTTTCGATATCCTGTGGTCTGACGTATTCTATGTTTTCCATACTGATGCTCCTTACTTTCCTGCAGTGTTGATATGGGTGATTGCGAAACGCTTTATAATCTATCTCGAATTGTGAAAAATCAACAAAAACATTCAAGACACGCTCTCGCTATGTGTCACTCGCAGCGGTACTAAGAAGCCAGTCACGACTTGCAGTCGCACCTGCCTTCTAAGAACCGGCGGTTCCCCAATGTCTTTCATGTCTTTTGTTGATTTTTCACAATTTAATTTACACTTTGAAGAGTTTCGCATTTATCCATAATTGTATCCTTTAATTGCGCAATCAATTTTTCATTCTCTTCATGTGTCTTCACTGCAATACGATAGTATCCTGTACGTAGTCCCCGGTAATTGCTGCAGTCACGAACTAAAATTTTTTTCTTCAGCAAATCATTATAGAGCTGACGCTCTGTCTTTATGAGCAGGAAATCTGCTTCCCCGGGGTAGACTTTGATCCCCAGCTTTTCCAGTTCTGCCTTTAGATATGCACGCTCTTTTCCAATATATGAAATGGTCTTGTTACAGTATTCCGTCTCATCTAATGCCGCAAGTCCTGCTGCCTCCGCAATGATTGAGATGTTCCACTCCGGCAATTGATTGAAAATCTGCCCTGCCTTGTTCTGGCTGCCACAAAATAAGAAGCCCAGACGCACACCCGGGATCGCATATAATTTTGTGAAAGCCTTCACAATAATGACATTTGGATATTCCTGCATGGAATGTGTTTCAAAAAATCCCTTTTTCCTTGTAAATTCCAGAAAACATTCATCTATCACAACGGTTATCTTTTTTTCCCGGCATCTGTCACATATTTTTTCCAGCAGCATGTCTTCTATTGTATTGCCAACCGGATTATTCGGGTTCGCCAGAAATAATAAATCCACATCCTCCTGCAATTCCTGCAGAAACACTTCGGTCAGGCAGAACCCGTCCCTCTCTTTCATCTCATAATAGGAAACCTCTGCCTCTGTCACGTTTGCAGCTTTCTCATAACCATAAAAGGATGGCACCGGTATTACAATTTTTCCCGGTTTGATTGCATGGACGATTGCCATAAATAACTCAGATGCTCCGTTTCCACACAAAATGTGTTCCTCCGGGATATGATAGTGCGCTCCGATTTTTTCGATCAGTTTCGCATGATGAATGTCCGGGTAATGCTCACAGAGTTCCAAAGATTCCTGCATTGCCTCCTTCACTTTTTCCGGTATTCCAAAAGGATTGATATTTACTGAAAAATCCAGTTCTATTTCATTTTGATAAATGTCTCCACCGTGTATGACCGGACGCATTTTCTCTCCTCCTCTCTGGTCTAAGAAATAAGCAGGATGATCCAAAGTACCGACAGACAGATTGCTTCACACAGGACAGCCGTCGCATAGAGCAGACGGTCTGCGCGCTTAATATCTTCTGTCTCCACTGCTCTTTCTGCATCCCCGATATAAGGCTTTTCCACGATTTTTCCAAAATAGCTTGCGTTTCCTGCAAGCCGGATTCCAAGTGCACCTGCACACACTGCTTCCGTCTGTGCCGAATTGGGGCTCGCATGTCTGTAGCGGTCTCTCTTAAAAATATACCATGCCCGCTTTCCGTCAAACTCTTTTCCACATAAAAAACAGGAGACCACCATGAGCAGTGCGCTGATCCTTGCCGGGATGTAGTTTACGATATCATCCAGTTTTGCCGCAGTTCTGCCAAAATACAGATATCTGTCATTCTTATATCCTACCATGGAATCCATGGTATTGACAGCTTTGTAGAAAAATCCAAGGATCGGACCGCCGATCGCTGTGAAGATCATCGGTGCGATCACGCCATCCGAAGTATTCTCTGCCACAGTCTCGATCGCAGCCTTTGCAACGCCTGTCTCATCTAGACATTCCGTGTCTCTGCCAACGATCATGGATACCGCTTTCCGTGACGCCGCAATATCCCCTTTTTTCAGTTCCTGATAGACTTTCATACTCTCCACCTTCAGGCATTTCGTGGCAAGAATCTGGTAGGTCATAATGCTCTCGATCACAACCCCAAGATACGGATGCAGTCTGTAAGCGCCAAGTAAAAGCACAGCCGTCACAAACACCGTACTGCTCAAAACTGCAAGTACAAGCAGCATTCCTCTCCTTTGTTCCTGCTCCGGTGTGGTATGTTTTTCTTCCGTTTTGCTGCCGAGAAGTCTCTTTTCCAGAAAACTGATCGAGTTTCCAATCAGACGGATCGGATGCGGCAGCCAGTAAGGATCTCCAAGCAGCAGATCCATGAGAAATCCCGCCAGCATGGAAGCAATATGATAAATCATGATTTAATTTCCTTTCTTATCTATTGTAAATGTTCACTTTTTGAGTCCTCACATCCTATCTTAGTCAGACTTGTTATCTTCCATCTGCCCTGGATCCATTCCAGCACAGTTTCATATCCTTCCCCGTTTTTCACCTGAAAATCAAAATATTCCCCTCCGGTAAGACTGCTTAACACCGCCATGATCGTACCGCCATGCACTACGGTCACGACCGGGATTTCTGTTCCACGATTACTTTTCAAATATCGCGTATCTGTGTCGTTTTGTATTCCGGTGTTCTTTTCTGATCTTTTTAAAATATCAGACATCATTCGGTCAAAACCTTCCATGGAACGCCGGATAAACTGCTCTCTTGACTCTCCGCCGGGAAATGGCAATGTTCCATTGCTGTCGATCCACTTCTGATAACAGGGATCGTCCTTTAATTCCTCATAATTTTTCCCCTCAAACTGCCCGAAATCCATCTCCTTCCATTCCGGGATCAGGATTGGCTTCCTCTCAAAAAGCAGTTCCGCTGTCTGAACGCAGCGTTTCATCGGAGATGTATACAAAAATTCCGGTGGGCTGGAAAAATATTCCTTCTTTTTTTCCTGCAAAAGACGGATTCCTGTTTCAGACAACGGTTCGTCTGTTTTTCCAAGATAACGGTGTTCTCCGTTCGCCTGTGTCATGCCATGTCTGATCCATGTGATTTTTACTTTTATTTTATCTTCTGTCCCATTCCACATATGATGCGCTCCACTGTCTCCGCTTCCCCTGCAAGCCGGATCAATAATCTGCCGACACGTTCCCTGTATTCCCGCTCCTGCTTCTCCATCGGTACAATGCCGTTGCCGATCTCGTCGCAGATAAAGATACAATCCGGGTGTTCCTTATAATATTGCAGCACGATCTCTTCCGCCGGTTTTCCCTCCTGTAAAAGCTGTTTCACCCAGAGATGCAGGTCATTTACAACAGGCACCTCCTGCCCTTTCAGCTTTTCCTGCACATAGGCAAGCTTGCCCTGCGCATATCCTCCGATATATAATTGCATGCTTTTTCTCCCCTTCTGCCGAATACTATTTTGAAAGTTACAGGAAATATCCGGCCATCGCAACCGCAGCTGCCGCAGCCGCCTCACAGACTGTCACAAAAAATCCGGCAGTGTCACCTGTGATACCACCAAGCTCTTTGTAACTTTTCTTTTTAAAATAAAAGAAACTGAGCAGCGCCGCCCCAATTGCCGCGGCTCCATACCATCCGGATACGAGCAGCATAAGTACCACGCAAAGCGCTGCCTGAAAATATAAGGCTGCTTTTACCCTGACTTTCTGTGCACTGGATGCAAAGGTATACAAAAGTCCCTCTTTCTTTGCCGGCTGCAATGTCATAACTGCAATCCCACTAAAGCATCTCGCCAGAAAAAATACGG
>ERZ780208.906-NODE-906-length-26773-cov-5.146830_pt1 | contig 26773 bp, 27 predicted proteins | sample MGYA00511167_ERZ780208 | MGnify/ENA primary metagenome ERZ780208 (study PRJEB29588, sample SAMEA2159202) | human gut metagenome | biome: human gut; feature: human-associated habitat; material: faeces | place: Denmark | collected 2008/2010 ...
ACCGCCGATACGACCGACAACCGCGCCGATGGCGTAGATGAGCTTGGTGCCCGGGTCGAAGTAACTGGTTACCATAGAGGTAGCCTCGTTGATACCGCTCAGGCCGTTGCCGGCGGCAGCGGCACGGAGACCGCCGAGAAGTCCGGCGATGAGAGCCACCATAAGGCGGTATTTGAAAATGAGATACTTGTTTTTGAGATTCTTAAAAGTCTTTTTCATGTTCTTGTTTCAGTTTGTGAAGCACGGGCAGCCCCCGACCGCTCCGCAACCGGGAGCAGCCCACACTTCGGGTTTAGAAAATTTGGGTTGGATTTTTTGCCCTTTCGGACGTGGATCAGTGGTTTTGCCGACTACGGCAGCAGGTTGGCAAGATTAAAGCTATCGGCGTTGTCAAGAGGCACATCAACCGATACTGACTTCCTGACAATCTTTGTTTTCGGGGTAAAGCCTTTGGCCTCAATCTCGGCGCGGACACTCATTTTGATACACAGGTTGACCCGACGGTCAATCTCATCGTTCTCGGCAACCAGACGCTCGAACAGTTGCGAATCCTTTACCTCTGCCAGAATCCTTCCTGCCTCGGCCTGTTGTCCGGCGGTAGCCTTGTCATTCATGGCGGTATTTACAGCATCCTCGATTTCATCAAGTGTCGCACCACTCGCCAATGGCGCCGAAGGCCCCATGTCATCGACATCCCGAATGTCGGTATTGAAGGCATCCGAGATCTCATCCGTTGACATCGGTTCAAACTTCTTCCCGGAATCGGATTCTTCCGGACTCATTGGAGCGAACTCAACCTGTGTGGTTTCAACATCGCCCATCAGGTCACTGACAGCAGCGGGGAGCATTGTCTTTATGGTATCCTCCGCCACTTTTGCCATCATACGTTCAAGATAGTCAATGTCAAACGTACTTTTTCCGACACAGCATTGTCCGTCGTCGGCCTTCTTAGGAAGTTCAGACTTACCGTGCTTTGGAGATGACGATTTCGCCGTCCGTTGCCGGGCATCGAAAATCTGCCATGCGGTCATTGTGGCGCAACACAAGAGAAGTCCTCCACCGATGAATATCTCAATGCCCGTCATACGCCATCGGTGTTATTGGTGAGTATGTCCTTTACCGTATTGCCGTTTTTCATAAAGTGGTCGGTCAGGATATTGTCGATGAGTCCGAAGATGCTTTTACAGTTTCCTCCGCCTCTGTCAACAATGTGGGACAGAAGCTGATGATAAGTCTCCCGGATAGCTACCTGTTTCCCGACACGGGCCCGAAACCGGTTGTGTGGCTCATGCAGGAAATCCTTGCGGTAAGCTGCGGAATCATCCGGGGCGGGAGGCTGTTCAGGATCCGGATGGGTTAGATACTCCTTGATGTAATGTCCGACCCTCTCCCTGACATATCCGTCGATTCTGGAGCTGACCGCTTCAAAAATCTCAGCTGGGATTTTCTTTGTGTCATCATGAAATCTTTCCAGATTTTCAGATAGTTCCAGACTGGCGGTCTTGAACTCGTCCAAGTTCTTTTTCAAGTTCGACTTTCGGTTTCTGAAATAATCAACACCGAGACTTATGGCCGCAATCACATTCACGATTATGATAACCGGAATGACATAGTTGAAGAAATTATCCGCCATCATAGAGTCACGGTTTTGGAGCCTCGGTCAGTCAGCTCGTTGATGACATCCCGGTTGGCTACGAGATGTGCTATTATGATATTGGTCACGTATGCCCCTATGGTCAGGTCGCGGTTGTCGAACAACGCCACTGTCTTGGCGAGTTTGTTGACAAGCTCACGCGGTACGAATATACCCTTTCGGGCACCGACGGTATAGGGAGCGAGGAACTCCGTCCGGTATTCCTTCACGGCTTCCTCATCGGGGAAGCCGGTATTGACTTCCCCGGTCGCTTTTGCGCAGACGCGCAGGTCGCAAAATTTGGGATTATTCATTTCTGGTCAATTTACGTTTTAGAATTGCTTACTTTTTTGATAGAGGCTCTGCAATATAGGGTCAACCTCCTTGAAATGCTGCTCCAATACATTATGCACATACTGGGCAATCGAGAGATCCTCGTTGAACAGAGCCTGAATTTTCAGGATTTTCCGGCGAAACTCGTTCACCACCATAACCTGACGCCCTTTTTTGTTGAAGGCATCCACCGGACACGTCTCCACAAAAGTACGGAGATAGTCATCCTCTTCTTTTGTGCGGTCGGGCGACACGGGTATTCTTGCCAGTTCTTCTTTTACGGATATTTCAGGGGGAGCGTCGGGCGGCGGTTCTCTCTTGGGTTCGCGATACTGGGGCTTGGCGCTGCTGCCATAGATGTCAAGAAACTCCTGCGCCTCCTGATTGTCAAACCCCTCGGCCACTTCCTTCTTTGCCATGACTGTCAGATATTGATGATTTTACGAATCTCGGCCACAAGCTCCGGCAGGTTGCTCCCCTTCAGCAGCCGTTTGTCGGGCGGCATCATCGTGGAGCGGAACAGACCAGTACGGCCTGTGGTGGTCCCGTCCTTGAAGAAGCGCGAGCTGTTGCTGAGAACGGTGTCAAGCGACTGGAGACCCAGCTCCTCGACATATCCGTCTATCATTTCGCAAAGCCGTGTCTTGGATTTTGACGGTATGCGGTTCCACACAAGGTTTACACCCTTGATTTTTGTCTTGCCGGTGGTCAGCATATTGTTCACCACATGGCTTGCGAAGCGGATGGAACTTTTCATGTCAGCCGTGTCGGTGGTGATCGGCACGAAAAGATAATCCATTCTCGACAGCAGCTTCACAATGCTGAGGTCGTTGACTGTTCCTGTGATGTCAAAGAACACCACCTGCGGCGAGGCACCCTCCTCAAGTCTGTCAAGGGCGACCCCGACGGCATCCTCGGGATTGGTGAGAATAATCTCGTAAGCCTTCTTTCCGAAATTCCGGTAGAAATTCATGACGGCCCGTTTGAGATATGGGTTCTCGTTGGTCACAAGAAAGTCATTGTCGCGGTAGTCCTTGAAAGAGTGCTGCCTGTCGTCGCAGTCCATCACCATCACGTCTATCCCCTCGATATAATGAAGGTAGCTCGCCGTGAGTGCGGTCAGGGTTGACTTGCCCGCGCCACCTTTCTGGGTGGCGAAGGCTACGAAAACTGGTTCGCTCATAATTCTTGAAATTAAATTGTTTGAAACTGGGATATATGGTGCGCACGTTGCGCATCGTGTCCCCCGGCCTGATAGCCATGTCCGGGCGGACAGCACCTTCACTGACGTTATGGATCGGTCTTGCTGTGATACCGTCAGCGGTGCATGGGAATGGATGGTCGGCAATATCTACCCTCATTCATGGCGTTGCGTGCAGGAGCGTGTTGTCACTTAATCACAACTTCACACTATCACACATCAAGTAACGAACTCACCTTGTCACACATACACACCTGCAATCAGATGTTACCACGCATGAAGGAGTCATACTGCCTGTGACCGTCGGCTCACTGTGATGAATGCTTTGATTACGGAAGCGGTGTACGCTGAATCATCGGCATTGTCAGTCGAGCCTCTGTGCAAGTAAAACCTCATCCATTCATAAATAGTTTTCTATAAATCAGCAACTTCCCCAATACTCCCCACAGTTTCCCCAACATTCCCCAACTTTTTTTCAAGAAAAAACTCAAACGGGGACAGACTTTGTTATTATGGCAGGAAGAGAGACAGCCCCAGTCAGGTTTTATGGCATTATGAAACCCCGCCGGATTGCCTTATATCATAATGAACGGCATGGATCGGCTCCGCTCATTACCGAAATCCTTAATGACATTCCGGATTATCTTCCGACTGTTTCCCCAATATCATAGTGATGTTCTCCAGAACATAGCAAGGTATGTTCCGGGGCACTCGTAACCGAGATTGTGCCCCGAAACCCTTGCCATGTGCATGGAGCCTGCGATTACTCCAAAGTCGTAATCGCCATAGAAAACCTGCGGTGCAGTCATACACCATTTTTCAAAAACCACTTAATCCCCGTTTTTATGAAACAGAAGTTTAATCAGGGAGGCCGGCCTCCCAAGCTCAATCCGGCGGCCTACCGCTACGTCGTGCGGTTTGATGCCGCAGAGAACAACGTGTTTCTCTCGCTCTTTGAGAAATCGGGAGCTGCCAACAAAGCCTCCTTTATAAAGAGTGTGCTTCTCGGCAAGCCTTTCAAGGTGTTCACCGTTGACGAGAACACCCGGATATTCATTGACAGGCTGTCGGCGCTGAACGCCCAGTACCGCACTTTCGTAATAGACTACGACCGTTTCGTGGATATGCTCCGACAGCATTTCACTGAAAAGAGAGCGTTGGCACTTCTCTACAAGCTGGAGCAGACAGCCATCGAAATGGTCAGGGTTAACCGCGAGATTGTCGCCCTCGCCAAAGAGTTCGATGCCCGATGGTCGCAAAAATCTCAGTAGGCAGCTCCCTTTACGGCGCACTTTCGTACAACGGCGAAAAGATAAACAAGGAGAAGGGCCGCGTCCTCGACACCAACAAGATCTTCAACGACGGCTCCGGCAACATAGACATCCACCGGGCCTTCGAGGATTTCAAATTGTGGATACCGCAGTCAACGAGAGCAGAGAAGACAATGATGCACATATCGCTCAATCCTCACCCCGACGACAGGTTGAGTGAGGGACAGTATGCCCAGCTCGCCCACGAGTATATGGAGAAAATGGGGTTCGGTGATATGCCTTACCTTGTAGTGAAGCACGAAGACATTGACCGTCACCATATCCATATTGTAGCACTCAGGGTCCGGCCTGACGGTTCTGTTATCTCGGATAAAAACAACTTCTATAAGAGCAAGGACATCTGCCGAGAGCTTGAAAAGAAGTACGGTCTTCATCCCGCCGAGCGTCAGAAGATTACCCCGGATATGCCGATAAAAAAGGTTGATCCGACAGGCGACATCAAGCGACAGGTCGCCAACACGGTCAAGATGGTTGGTATGCGCTACAGGTTCCAGACTATGGGTGAGTTTAACGCCATTCTCGGATTGTATAACGTCAAATGCGAGCAGACCGACGGCAAGGTCAACGGCAGGGAATATCATGGATTGGTATATTTCGCCACAGATGATAACGGCAATGTGATTGCCTCCCCGTTCAAGGCTTCACGCCTCGGAAAGTTCGCCAGCCGTACCGCCATTGACAGCCGGTTTGAGAAGGCGGCGGACAAGATTGATGTAAGGCCGACGAAAAGTACGGTTGCGGAAGTCATGGCACTATCATCAGGCAAAGATGATTTCATTGCCGGACTCAGAGAGAAGAACATCGACCTTGTTTTGCGCTACACTGAAGACGGTCGTATCTATGGAGCAACCTATATCGACCACAATACAAAGACCGTCCTCAACGGCTCCAGACTCGGCAAGGAGTTCTCCGCAAACGCCCTCGACAGGTGGTTCGACAATCCGGTTGAGAAACTTGTCATACAGCCTGTGCCTATTGAAAGCGAAGACCGTCAGCATCAGCCAACGGGCGGTCAGCATCAGTCACCCGGGGCTGACAATCCCCGTCAGGAATATCAGCCCGCTCATCATGACAGTCAGAACCATCAGTCCAAAGACTATGATGATTCCTCTGTGTTCGACGGTCTGGGCGGCCTGTTCAGCGTAGGCCCGGCTTACGACCCGCAGGAGGACGCTTTCTACCGTGAGATGCAGCGCCGCAGGAAAAAGAAAAAGCGGGGTCCGTGTCTCTGATTCATTAACTCTAACACATTAATATTATGTCTCAACAGGAAGATGACCTCCGGGCATTGGCCAAAATCATGGATATGCTCCGTGGCGTAAGCATTGTGCTGGTGGTCGCAAATATCTACTGGTTCTCGCAAAACCTTGTCGGCGGCTGGAGATTCCACCCCGAAACCATGAAAGTCCTCATCAATCTTAACGACGCCGGGGGATTGTTCGACAATATCTGGAACGCCAAATGGTGGTCCCTGCTTCTTCTCGCCCTATCGTGCTTCGGCACTAAGGGGCTGAAGAACGAGCGCATCCGTTGGTCACACATCTGGATCTGCCTGTCCGTCGGGGCGGCATTGTTCTTTCTCAACTGGTGGATGCCGGCCAAAGGCTGGACTTTCGCCTATATCCTCACGACCGCCGTCGGATACATCATGATGATGGTCGGGGGCATATATATGGGCAGGCTTATAAAAAACACCACGATGGACGACCGCTTCAACAACGAAAACGAATCCTTCATGCAGGAGACACGCTTGTTGGAGAACGAATATTCCGTGAACCTGCCGACACGCTTCTTCTTCAAAAAGAAGTGGCGCAACGGCTGGATTAACGTGGTGAACCCCTTCCGCGCGTCCATCGTGCTTGGCACTCCCGGTTCCGGAAAGTCGTTCGCCGTGGTCAACAATTTCATTAAACAGCAGATAGAGAAGGGCTTCGGACTCTATATCTACGACTACAAATTCCCTGATTTATCGCTGATTGCGTATAACCACATGAACCGTCATAAATCGGGTTACAAAGGTGCGAAGCCGTCATTCTACGTCATAAATTTCGACGACCCTGAACACTCCCACCGGTGTAATCCCATACATCCCAAATTCATGACCGACATCGCTGACGCTTATGAGTCTGCCTATACCATTATGATGAATTTGAACCGCACATGGATTCAGAAACAGGGCGATTTCTTCGTTGAGTCCCCGATTGTGCTGTTCGCCGCAATTATCTGGTATCTCCGAATTTACGAGGACGGAAAGTATTGCACATTCCCCCATGCGATAGAATTGCTTTGCCGCCGCTATGAGGATATTTTTCCGATACTCACATCGTATCCTGAGCTGGAGAACTACCTGTCTCCGTTTATCGACGCATGGCAGGGAGGAGCGGCGGAACAGTTGGCCGGACAGATTGCCTCGGCTAAAATCCCGCTCTCCCGTATGATTTCTCCCCAGCTCTACTGGATAATGACCGGCAATGACTTTACCCTCGACATCAACAATCCCAAAGAACCTAAGATACTCTGTGTCGGCAATAACCCCGACCGCCAGAATATCTATGGTGCCGCATTGGGACTTTACAATTCAAGGATTGTAAAACTCATCAACAAGAAAGGGATGTTGAAGTCAGGTGTGATAATTGACGAGCTGCCAACGATTTACTTCAAAGGACTCGACAATCTCATCGCCACCGCACGAAGCAACAAGGTAGCCGTGTGCCTCGGCTTTCAGGACTTCTCGCAGCTGAAGCGCGACTATGGCGACAAGGAGGCAGCCGTGGTGATGAACACTGTCGGCAATATCTTCTCCGGGCAGGTGGTAGGCGAGACCGCAAAGAATCTTTCAGAGCGTTTCGGCAAGGTGGTTCAGGAGCGGCGCTCCATCACCTACACCATGCAGGATGTAAACCGCACATTCAACACCCAGCTCGACGCGCTTATACCGGCCAGCAAAATCTCGACTCTGACGCAGGGAATGTTCGTCGGCGCCGTAAGCGATAATTTCGGCGAACGAATCGAGCAGAAGATATTCCATGCCGAGATAGTGGTGGATACCGACAAGGTGGAGGAGGAAACCGCCGCCTACGAGCCTATCCCGCTGATTACCGACTTCAAGGATGACACTCCCGACAAATCGAAGACGAAGGCGGCTATCCAGTTCAATTACAATCAGGTCAAGCAGGATGTGAAAGATATTGTGGCAAAAGAACTCGACCGGATTCGCCGCGACCCGGCTCTGCGCCATCTACTCCGTATCAAGTGACCATAACCCCGATAACAACAGCAAGCCCGACCATTCTCGCGAGTGGCCGGGCTGTATTGGATAAACGTGGTTTAGTGGCTGGACATCGGGGCTTTATCAGTCCTCTGCATCCTGTTTTGACATAAATCTGTTGAGCGAGTCAACAAGCGTGTTGATGAAGTAGGTACGGCTGTTGCGGGCGCGGGTGCGCATCTCGGCATATTTGTTGTAGATATATCCATCGGTCATATCCACGTGGAATATCTTTGCCAGTTTTCGGATTATCTCCCTTGCGGAGACATTTTCACCGAAACACTTGGCTACCTTGAAGGCATAGCCGATTTCGATAAGGGCTGTCTTTTTGGCTGTCCAGTTGAGTCCGATACTCTCTATCATGTCATCCTCATCTACCATTGAGAAGTCAACCTCCTTATAGTGGCTGAGCGTCTGGCGCACAAAGGTGAGAGCCTTGCTGATGAAAGAGGACAGGGTGTTGTTTACCGACAGGCGTCCTTCCTCGGTCTGAAGGTGGCTTATCTCCACCTCAACAAGCAAGAGGGCGGTTATCACATTGCCTTTGCATTTTGAAGAGTTGCACAACTCGCTGACCTGAAGCACAAAGTCTTTATAGGCTACGTGCAGGTTGTCGTTCTCTCCGTCGGTCAGTTTTCGGAAGAACTCTGTCTCGGTAAGGGCGAAAATGTCCATATCGGGGCGTGGTTTTTATAGTTCAACATCGGGTTATTTGTTTCTCGATGGATAAAACCAGCTCCTATTACAAATGGATTACAGGGTAAAATGTTAACATGGATTTGTGGTGTTTGTCAGTGTATTAGCGGTGTTTTTCGCTTCGATGATTTACAAATGTTAATGGCTGATATTGTATAAACTTTGACGGTGTGTTAAATATTTTGTCAGTTATGGGTAATAAAAAAGCGCACATCCCCATGTGATTGCCTTTGTCGGTTCTGGAATACCGTGGATAGTAATCAAGGATGTACGCTATGCAAGTGCATAGCGTAAGCATCACTTCGTTCTATCCATTGTCAATTTTCCAGATTTACAAAGGAACTAAGTGTAGTCTTACGTTATGTATCAGTTCGATGCGGTCGGCTCTCCGACCGCCAGTTATTCTAATTTCACCACAAAATTAATAATTTTCGGCGAATTAACAGTCTTTTAGACTGATTTTTTATTTCGCTCCAGATTTCAGCCCGGACTGTTTAATCTTGTAAGTCAATGTAGTACGGCTTATTCCCAACAGTTTGGCGGCCTGTGTGATATTGCCGCTGGTCTGGGTCAGCGCGTCTGCAATCCTTTGCTTTTCGACTTTGGGGTCACGGAGACGCATGGTGTCGGGAATATCCGGCGAGGAGCGACTGATTGAGAGGTTTGACGATGTTATCAGATTACCGTCCACATTGCCGACAGCAAGCAGAATCACGTTCTTCAGCTCACGGATATTGCCCGGCCAGTCATGCTTCTTCAGTGCCTTTACCGTTGATTGGTCGAGACGCTTCGGCGGCTCATTTCTCTCTTGTGCGTACTGCATGAGGTAGAACTCGGCAACCGGTTGAATGTCCTCCGTGACCTTTCTTAGCGGTTTGACAGTTATGTCCATCTCCCGGAGATTGAAAAACAGGTTTGACCGAAAGGTCTTGTCGCTTACCATCTCTAATAGTTCAGGCTCGGCAGTGCAGATTACCCGGACATCGGGGTGGTCTTCGCTCAGAATGTGGAGTACGACCGATTGCTTGTCGAAGTCGAGCAGATGCACGCTCTTGAGAATTATGGTACCTCCGGCCGCCTTCTTGAAGTAGCCTCCGATACGGTTATACATCTCGCTCTTTTCAGACCCGGGCTTATGTTCGCCGACAAGAGCGGCGCCTCCCGCCTCGATTACGATGAGCGGTTTGTCGGTACGGTTGCTCTGGCGGAAAATTTCCCGTGCAATCTGTTCCTTGCCCATGCCGTTTTCACCGAAGATGATCACGTTGGCATCAGCCGCAGCAATGCGCGTGATTTCTCTTTCGATGCGTTGGAACTCCTTGCTCGGTCGATGAATCAGAAAATCATTGGCAGTCGGCATATCATTATTTCTGACGTGTTTTCCGACAGTCTCCACGATTTGCTTGTCGATGGCCGGACGCTGGATTACATCGTTTATACCGCTGTGAATCAGGTCAAGCAATTCGCTCTGATTAATGTTGTCCACTACGGCAATGACGGGGAATTTGTAACCCTCGCTCTTTTGCCAGTTGATTAATTCCTGCGTTGTGCCGCCGGTGAATTTCATCGCAGCAACCACGACAGCGCCTGGTGGCAGCTTTGCCACCTCTCCTTGTGCTGCCTCCATCTTATCTACGGCTATCGGCTCATATCCGGCTCGCATAAGCAACCCCGACATAAGCCGACAGTCAGAGATGGAGGCTTCTACAATAAGAATCTTGTTCATCTCTTTTGTTTATATAAAAATGGGTTATATCATTTCCTTTCTTTTTTCAATTGATTTTTCAAAAACCATTCCAAGACAATTTGATTGTATATAGGAATTGTCGGAATTGACAAGTTTTTGATTTATGAGATTTATCATCACCTGCTATATTTATAATTTGAATACTTACCAGTTGTATTGATTTAATATTATGGAACCGTCCATTCCACTAAGCGATACGGTCATTTTAATTATTTTTCCCAATGGATCTGTAAATGAAATGGCATATTCAGGCCCGTCTCCGAGAAACGGCATATATATACTAATGGATTGTCCGGATTCCAAAACCATGCTCAGCCGCTCTCTCTCCGTTACATTTATTTTGCCATCGGAATAGATAACATCACATAGATCTATGATCTTGAAATCTTTCAATGTCTTTGAGGCTGTAAAACGTATTTTACCTTCGTCATCATGTTCGGCTATTATAGGGCGTAAGTCTGAAAATGGAATCAACTCCAGACATATTGACTGGTCAATATTGTTTTCATCGTTAAGGTTGTAATCATCCATTGTATAATTCAGTTTGACGGCTGCATTTTGATCAAGAGTGTCAGAATAGCTATGATAATACTCATGGTCTCCACCGGCATTGAGAGAACTGAACCAAAAATGTTCGCAATTCAATATGCCATTTATATATAAATACTGTCCGCTTATCACACGAGCAGCACTCTCGGCTCCGGTCATGTAAAACCATCCATTATCTTGATAGTACCATGATCTTCGACTTGTTCCGGATAATAGAAGTTTCGGTTTTCCATTGCTCATTGCGTAAAGAGCAAGAATCATGGTCTTACGGGGGCTGTTAGGGTAAGGAACGACATTAGTGCCGATAGCCAGTTCGTTTATGCCGTCGCCATTAAAGTCATAAATAATGTATCCAACTTCTTCTCTAACCTTTTCCCAAGGTTTTATTTCACCATCGTTAGAATAGCACCTAATTTCATAGATACCTTCAAAACCGTCGGGAACTTCTCCGCATCCGCCGGACATGAGTCTTGCAGCGAGTTCAAGCGGCTCTTCGAATCTTGATAAGTCCGTATAAGACGCAACATTGTCTGAACTTTTGTCTATTGCATACGCACTAAAGCCAAAAGTTGGCGCAAGATGCAGTATAAATACCATTAAAATATTGAAGATTTTTACTTGTTTCATTGTCAGTCAAATTGTCTATTATGCAATGCTCTGATTAATTGAATGTTTATCTCTTCCGCTTCGGTAAGTTGCACTTCATCTGTTTGAGGATTGTACCACGACACGGACATAAACCATAGCTGAGCCTCTTTGTTATCTTTGAATGTATAACCGTGGCGAGCATAGATGCTTTGCGCCATCATTGCAAGTATATAATAGTAGGCTGCTTTTATTCGTGCTATTTCCTCATCGGAATAAGGTCCTTCGGAACTATATCCGGCATAGTATAGAATCTCTGCCTTTGTAAGAACGCGCTGTGTGAGTAACGGCCAAAAATCATCGTCAGTACGCATCAGTTCTATGCTATCACCACCTTTAATATAGTTATAGCTTTCCCCATCGAAATTTTGTAAAGGGATTAGGTTTAAGCCTTGATGAGTTTTCTCAATATAGTATGCCTGGTTATCTATTATCAAAACCGGTACCGGTCTATTTGACACAGAGCCGAGATTAAATGATTTGCTGTTGAAGAGGGTACCTGTTGCACGGAAAGTTTCAGGGTCGAAGGCAACAGTCTTGCCTTCTCTTGTAGTATATTCACCTTCAAGAAAGAAAGTTGTCATGTCAGTTTCTACATATTTCTTAAATGCTTTTGCCTCATCTGTATTATATTTCTCTGGAAGGGCAATTAAGACATCTATAATTTCTCCAGTGCACGAATCTCGAAAAATCAGAACACCGCTGGTATTATCAAACGATAAATTGCAATCCGCATACCTGTAATATCGGCCATCATTTAGATTGACAGATCTCCATCGTCCATTGGAAAGTTCTTCTAAATAAAGATACCTGTCATAATCATCTTCTGACGGAGTAACGCCATTGAAGGTAAAGCATTTATATTTTGCAGAATCCGTATGAACAGAACCCGCATCAGACGGTTGCTGTATCTGTTGATACCGATAGATCGCTTCACCGTCGGTCCATGCTTCACCGGTAAGGATCTCAACATTGCTGCGTGGTATACAATCAGTTCCTGTATACTGGTATGTTGTGGCCTTTCCTGTGCCACAGCAAGCTAAGAGAAGAGCACTTACCAATACGTTCTTTAACAAACTCAAATATTTCATTCTTTGATTGGTGATTCTTTATTGGATTACCCTTAAAAATTATATTATATATGTAGTAGTAACATTATCGAGTCAGTTGCCAATGTTGTCATTCTCAAGCATCTGGAGTATTTGAACGTTGATTTTTGCTGCATCGGGTAGCTTAGATTCCTGATAATCATATTTCGCCATAACACTCTCACGCATACGGGCGAATAAATCTTTTCGATGTAGATTCAGTTGCTCTCCAGAAATATCGTACCGAGGCGTAGGATTATAACCGGCATATTTATATAATTCCGAAACTGTAAGAACCTTACGGGTCAATTCCGGCCAATAATCTTTATCTAAGCGCGTGAGAGCTATTTTATCTCCTGTCAAGTTCAACCCCATTCCGTTGCCTTCCTCCAAGTCGACTTGTAGAAGATTAATCGGTCCATCAAGTTTTTCGATGAAATAATACTTTTCTTTAATCTTAATAATCGGTACTGGAGTTAAATCAAGAGTCACGATTTCAAATGATGAATCACCGAAAAAAGTTCCTTGTGCCTTCCGTGTCTCGGAATCGAATGTCACAGTTCTGCCATCTACGGTCTTAAATCTGCCACATAGCATATATTTGATATAATCATCTTCCATTACCTTCTTAAGTATTAGGTCGGGCGATAGCATCGGGTAACGTACAGGGATAAGAATATTTTCAATCCCATCGTCTGTCTCATTAAGGAATACCAGGGCATCCATATCGGGGAGCAAAGTAATCGTACATCCTACATATTGATATTCCACAGCTTCCGCATCGCCGTTTACTGAATGCCATGAGTTTTCATTATATCCCTCAATACATATGCCATACCCTCCTTCAAGCAAGGTTTCACCTCTGAATTCGTAACACTCATACGATTCACATGGGGGAGAAGAATGATAAGCACCTGTGTGATTGTCGTCACCCCCCTTATGCGAATTAAGACGGTAGATTACGTTGCCGTCTGTCCAATCAAAATATGAGAACACATCGGAGACTTTTCGGGGTGCTATTTCATGTTCATCCTTTTGTGTATCCATTACAGTCGTACCTTTATCGCATTTGTGAGAACTGGCAGAACAACTTTCCACCATCAGCGCGATTGTCAAGATGCCTATAATTCTAATATTCATATGCTTCACATAATGTCTGCTTCACTCCGATTATAATCGGAGTGAAGCAAGGGTAGTAACAATAGGTTCTTCGACTACTATTGATTGTATATGTCACCGGTTTTAAGAGGGTCTCCGACTTCGGTTGAAACGAGAACGAATCTAACGACGCTTCCCCATTTTCCGGCATTATCGGGAGCAACCCAACCGCTGACAAGCTTGTGATTTGTATCCGTATTATTTGAAAGCATGTTGTTGAATACAATCTTATTGTCTTTGTCAAGACACAGAACACGGAAGTCAGCCATACTCTTGTCGAAGTCGCCTTTGACAACCACCTCGATTGAGTTGCTACCCGGGCGCCAGTCTTCATATCTCACGTTGGAGAGCCCTATTTCAAGACCGGGAGCAATCTCGATTTCTGCGGGTTTCCCGTTGGTTGCCTCGCAGAGAGACTGTGCCTGGTCAAGAAACTCTTTTGTCTGGGTTTCGGTCATTTCGTCGTCATCATTCGGAAGGTCTTTCACAATCTGTGCGGCAGCCTTGAAAGGGGTCTGCTGAACTTCTTCAGAAGCCTCGCTCTCTTCAGCTGTGCTTTCGTTCGACCCTTTCGAGCTACCTGAGCAAGCTGTTATAAAGCCCGTGAGGGCGACGCAGAATACAGCTGCCAGAAGAATTTTGAATTTTTTCTTCATAATTTTTGGTTTATGATTAGTTTTTTACTCCTCAATCCTTATCAGATTTCGTCTTCGCCTATGAGTTTCTTGAACTGCTTGGCTTTGTCGAGCTGGTCTTTGTCGAGTTTGTTGGAAGCCGCAGCATCCTCGAGGGCCTTGAGGAAGATATCAGATTCCGGATATTCCTCTGGAATTTTCGTGAGGGCGTCGATATCTGCCTTTTTCATGGCCTCGCTCATTTTGGTGCCCATAACGAGTACATAGTCGAGCATTGCGTTGTAGTCGTCCGAGGTCAAGGCTTCATTATCAGAGACTTTCTTGGCGAGGGTCCGGTAGATCTCGGGACTTACTTTGTGGTCTGCAGGTGTTATCATTTCTGTCTGTATTGCGTCTGCTTGTGCTGAGTCGCCGGTATCCATATTACCCTTGTTGGAGCATGAAGAGGTGCAACATATCAAGAGAGATACCATTGTCAGATATTTAAGTTGTCTCATACTAATTATTTTAACGGCTGAGCCATATTGCCTACCGGCGTCTGAATGCGGTAATTGTTGCCTTTAACGTCTCTTGTAAGACCGGTTTCAAGAATATAGCTCTTTCCCTGAAATTCAGCGATGATATATACCCATGTCTCCTCACCGTTTTTTCTATATGGCCATTCATGAGACTTCAGGTCAAACCATTTGCCATCCTTGAAAATCACTTTTTTATAGTAACTCCCGGCATAAGCTTTGGCGGCATTCTCAGCCTCTTTCTGAACTGCAGCACTTACAGTTACCCCTTTGGGCATTGCAACAGGATCACCCGGATTTTTAGGTATCCAGTCAGGCCTTAGATTTGGATCAACAAATGAGGATACAAACGCCTGCTGGATTTTATATCCTTTCGAGCCGTCGACCTTTGCCACAAGTTTGCGGTAACGTGTCTCGTTTTCATTGAAATCCTTGTGATTCGGGAGGCAGTTCTTTAGGATATTTTCCCCAATAAGCAACTGGAAATAAGCGGCGTAAGGATCGCTTTGTGAATAGGCGTTGTCGAAATACTTCTCCGCCCAGCCAAGCATTGTGTCGTATGACGCAACAGTATTCGCCAGCAGGTCAGCCTGCTGACGACGTTCTTTTCTCTGAGTATAAAAATTCTTGGGAAGGATATTGCCGTCTTCTGTGGTGAAGTCATCCTTAAGAGCATATCTCATCTGACTAAAGGCCATATTATTGAGATAGGTATCCGCATATAGATAATAGAGAAGAGCCTGCGTGGATGTGGGGTCGGCTATATATTGGGTCTGATATGCATTGAGAAACATCTCATCGGCGGGAATAACCATTCCGTCTTCTACCTCTCCCCACATATCAAGCGTTTTTTTATGGTCAATGTCAGAAGCCATCTGCAACTTGAAAATGCTCAGGAATGCATTGAGGATTCGGCTCTCGGAATCTTTGTTCAAGACCCAGTAATACTTGTTGTTGTCGGCATAATATGGCTGATAGTTTACGGTAAAATCCGCCATATTCTCATAGGCTCCGTGAAGCTGTCCGACACTTTTGTTGAACCCTTCCCACACTTCAGTTGAGGTGGCGAGCGGATCAGCAGCTTTTGCCTCATCGCCGGGAGTGTAGGTCTTTTTGTAATCGAAGCTCCCAACTTCTGATTTTGAGGCACCTGAGACTGTGCCGGAGTCGGATCCAGAGTCAACTCCCGTAGCCTTCTCCACGGCTCCTTTGGCTTCGCGTTTCTTTTTATCTACTTTTTCTTTGATCGTTTTCTCGACTTTGCCTTTCAGCTTGTTGCCGAGACCTTTGAACTGGGCGTTGGCAGAAAACGATGCCGCGCCCATCATGAGTATCGCTGCGAGCGCGATACTGCCGATTCTCTTAAGGATGTTCATAATGTTATTTTTCAGGTTATTATTCATTTCTTTTTCTTAAGTCCGAACCAACGACGGAAACTGTCACGTAAATTGAAGAACGAGCGGATTTCACCCAATACAGGTACTTTGTACCAACGGTATATAAGCCAATCCGACACTTCATCGGGCAATGCATTGATAAGCCAGCTGCGCGCCTGATTACGTACTATGTTAGCAGCGGATGTCTTTGCCGTATTAGCCGCCATTCCTTTTATTACATCAGTCTGTGAAGGCATACCATCCGGCATTTTGACGTATTTGGAAAATCGTTGGAAAAGGCTGTTGTATTCCTGTGTAAGTGGAGATGAGGCGAGACGAGTCTCGAACTCTGCCTGATCTTTGCACTCTTCAGCCAATTTCAGCATACCGTCAAAGACTCTTTCTGCCTGTTGCTTCGCTGGCGGAGGCAGATTGAAATTGTCGTAAAGACTGTTCTTTCTGACTGCTATCCAGTTTTCTTTATTCATAACCGGTATTCTTATTTTGTATGTTATTTAATAATGCCGATTCTTTAATCATCTTTGTTGTGAGTTCTTCCGAACAATTTTTTGATTCGACTAAATCCATTGTTTTGGAAACACATTCGATTGCTTGCATTTGATTCTGACTTAATCATGTCGGCCTCTTCTCTCTCTCTTTCAATCAGGTATGCCATACGCTGATCAATCAGAATTTGCACCTCGTCAGGCTGATTGTCGCCGGTCGTGGAGTGTTGTTCGTCTTCGTTATACATATTAGATTTATTTAGAATGATGAGCAATTCGCGTTAACGAAGGCCGTTGTATGTCGTATTACGCTTCTTTTTGCGAACCTTCGTATACATCGACCCGTTGGCATGGATATAATTACACATTTACTCATTTTTTGACGTGATTTGTCAGTAGCATTTCGCACGGCTTTTCTGCTGACGTTGCGAAGCTCGTTGGAAATGTCATCCTTTACTTGTCTTCCCAATTCCTTAAATATATCAGGAGTCCCAGCCGCAATAATGACCGGAGCCGATTGCACGAAGGCGGCAATCAGCAGCAGGGAGAATATTGTCCGTATCACTCTTTTCATATCTGTGAAGATTGGTTTCGTTGGCAAAATTATAGATAAGCGGCTTGGCCGGGTTTCAATTCAGGAACAAACAGTTTCAATTGAGGAACATCCACGTGATTTTCAGCCTATGTTGTTCCAGAATTGCAATAAGATGTTCCTGGATTGAAACCACCTCGGTGTCATGACCGCTAATTTTGCGACAACAAACAATAACACTTAAACCAATCGACTATGGCGTATCAAGAGACCCATACCACAAGCTATGGAAGCCGTCTGTCTAATTCATTCAAGAAAATAGGCACCGGGCTTGCGATGTTCATCGGAGCAACGGTTCTTCTGTTCTGGAATGAAGGACGAGCAGTAAAGACGGCAGAAACGATTAAAGAGGCACAGGGAACAGCTGTGCATGTCGACAATGTGTCAGAAGTCAAGGCTGACCTTAACGGACAATTGATTCATGCTACTGCAATGGCAGAATCACACGACACGTTGAGAGACGAGATGTTCGGAGCCGCTGTGCCGGCCATCAAACTAATCCGTAATGTGGAATATTACCAGTGGCAGGAATACAGTAAAGAAGAAAAACGCGAGAAGTTCGGAGGATCGGAAGAAACTGTCACGACCTACACCTATAAGAAAAAGTGGACCGATACCCCTATAAACTCCGCAGAGTTCCATGATCCGGCTTACCAGAACTCAAACTTTGTGATAACCGAACTGGAGAATAAGAAACAGTTGGCGGAAGACGTCACATTCGGGGCATATAATCTTCCTGATTTTCTAAAAAACTCCATAGGGGGTGAGAAAGACATAACCCTCTCTATGGATTCTGTCCAAAAGGCGACACTAAACCATGACATCATCGAAAGTCTCCGTGCGTCCGGCAGAGTTGACGTCGGGCAACTTGCAGACTCCACCGGGAAAGAGATTCCCTATCTGGCGGTTAACGGCAATACAGCTTACATAGGTAAAAGCTCCGGAAATCCGCAGATAGGCGATGTCCGTGTTACATTCAAGGCGGTCCCATCGGCGCAGGTCTCCCTGATTGCAAAAGTGAGCGGGGACACTTTCGAACCATATATGTCTGCTAATGGAAATAATTTTTCTCGCGTGGAAATGGGTTCTGTCAGCATGGGAAATATGTTTCAGGGTGCGCATAATAATAACTCTACATTGACATGGATACTCAGGCTGGTAGGCATTCTAATGGCAATAGGCGGTCTGAAAATGACCTTTGAAATCCTCTCCATGCTATTCAAGTGGTTCCCTGCTTTGGGCAGTATTGTGAATATGGGTGTTGGATTGGTATGTAGCGTAATAGGTTTTGTATGGAGCCTTTTGATTATTTCCATAGCATGGCTCTTCTATCGTCCCATAATTGGGATTTCCTTAATTGTAGTGGCCACCGCTTCAATCTGGCTGCTGTGGAAAAAATCAAAACAAAAAGCAAAGCCAGCAGCTGCAAACGATTCCGCGAATGATTCAGACAATTCTGCTGCCGCGACTGCTGCAAGCTAAGTTCAACTTTATAACACCAACAATCATGAAACATAAAATTTACCTCGTCCTTTTAGGACTTCTCGTCATCTGTCTTAACACGGTGGCACAGACGTATTCCATTGAAGTCACCAATGGAAAGGCTTTTAAAGTACGCGGTGGTTCTTTGGTAGAAGTCACTCAAGCCGAGGCTAATGAAGAAATTAAGCTGATAGCTGTCGCTCCAAATCCGGAATTCGAAGAGTTCTACCTGTGGCGACCTATGAGCGGGAATGTAGTATTTGCTGATGCAAATGAAGTCTACACCTCATTCACAATGCCGGCAGAAAATGTCAGTGTGGGCGCCACATACAAAATAGTCAATGTTACCGCTACCTCAGATTACAAGGATATCATGACATACGGTAGCGAATTGAAGGAGCCTACTTTCACTGTGGCTGATGGCTGCAATGCACAATTCTCAAAATGGACATACACCTATCAAAAACAAAATGAAGAAGGAAACTGGAAGGGATACTCAGGACGAACTTTTGATGCCGGCGTCTACAGGTACTGCGTGCTGGTACGCACCGACGGAGAATACTACAAACTGAAAAATTTTTCTACCGTTGTCATAAACGGCACAGAATGGACCGATAAGACATTGTATTCTCAGGGGCCAGATTACTCGCAGTTCGTCGTTTACTCGCCAAACATAACAATCACTGATCCTTTTCCCCGTACTGAAATCGCCACTGTCACGGCGACTTCCAATATAGCCGATATTCTTGGTGTTGACAAGGAGCCTAAGCGTCCTGACTTCACCATTACCACAAGCGAAGGTGCCAAACCTTACATATCTGGTGCTACCTGGAAGAAGAAAACCGAGGCAGACGAATGGGTTAATTACGATGAGACGACATTCACCCCGGGCATTTACAGAATGGATATCCAGATGGACCTCTGGAGTAAAACCTACAAGTTGGCTACTGACTGGTCTCTGACCATGGATGGTGTGAACTGGGAAACAGAACCCGCGCACGTTATCGACGAAACATCTTCTTATGGTTGTGCTCACTCGCCCGAATTTATGATAAACAAAGAGGTTACTGCTGTCTCAGCGACTTCTGACATTATGGACATAATAGGATACGCCAAGCAGAAAAAAACTCCCAAGTTTACTATGAGTGAAGGCTCGTTGGCGTATATCCCGTTTTCAATGACAATATGGCAGAAAAAGAATGAAGATAATACATGGGAAAATTATGAACAGACAATCTTTACCGACGGAACTTACAGAATAAGAGCCCAAGTAAGAGTGGACGAGGAATACTATAAACTTGCGACGGATTATACGCTGACAGTTGATGGTCAGGAATGGGAACACGACAAGCCCACTATCAAGGAAGATTACTCATACAGCTATGGATACTCACCGGAAATTGTGGTATCAAAACCGGTTTCACATCCGATTACTGTTGTCAACGGCAAAGCCTACATTTGGGAAGGTGATGAAAAAATTGAAGTAACAGAAGCAAAACAAGGCACATACATTACTGTTATTGCTGATGAACCTGCTCCCGGCATGAGATTCAAGGAATGGATTGTAGAGTGCGACAAGTCCGCAAGCGTTATTTTCAAAAATCATTCAACAACCTCAATGTATATGCCGGATGCTCCGGTAAAAATAACAGCCGCTTATCGTGAGGAAGGAACGCTGATTCATAATGTTAAGCTCACCGGACTTTACCGGCCTATAATCGGAGAGAAACCTGCAACAGAGGATATTTCTCTGGGAGAAAATGTGGATTTGGCCGCTTATTGGCTGGTATATAGCGAAGAAAAAGGTGATTACGTTTTTGCTGACGCAGACAGTCCGTTTGAGTCTGACAAGAAATATGCTGTCCGCATTGATGCTCGTGCAGTTGACGGATATGATTTCGCTTATGATGTGAAAGTATTCTTCAATGGTAAGGAAGTGCCAGAGATAGACCTCGAAAATCCCGCGCAAACCATGTTCAAAGCTAATTATGAGGGAACTCTTACTATTGCTATCCTTGCCGATGAAATGCCGGAAATCCAAGATATAGATGACCTGACTATTTCAGGGTTTACTCGTCCTCAACCGGGACAGATACTGGCGAATCCTGACGAAATAAGCGTCTCTGATGAAAATGTCGAGGTAAAAGAAAGTTTCTGGTTGAAATTCGACGAAACAAAGGAAATCTGGATAGATGAATTTGATGATACCAAACCTGTTGAAGAGGGGCAGAAATATTACATGCAGATAAACCTCAAAGCAGTCGCCGGTTACACATTTGCCAGTGATCTTAAGATTAGAATAGGAGAAAAGACAATTCCAATCTTAGACATTAAAAATCCCCCGACAGAAGAATGTTCTATAGCTGAAATCGAGGGTAACATGGCGTATATCATGGTCATGATGGAGGATATGCCTACGGCTGGTATTGATGATGTCAGTGCTGACACATTTGGACATGTAGACGTCTACAATCTGCAAGGTATTCTTGTAAAGCGTAACATCTCAAGAGAGGATATTAAATATCTTCCTACCGGAATCTACATTGTCGCCGGCAAGAAAATCTTGGTGAAATAATCTTATCAGACGGATCAGGTCCGGATGTTTCGTCAGCCGGACCTGATTCCTGAAGATTCTTAAAAGCAAAGTTGCCTTATAAGCATAAATCAATAATTAAGAATATACACAAAACGAAATGAAAATTAAAGGTTTCAACCTGTTATTGGCAGCCCTTTGTCTATCCGGAATCATATCGTGTGGTGTCGCATCATGCGGGGACGATCCGGAGACACCGACATGGAAGGGAATAAAATCTCCAGACGACGCAAAGGTCACTGGCACTGTTAGCGGCGACTTCGACATCGACAATCCCCAACCCGGCAGCATGGCCACAGTTACACTCAGTGACTTTCCCGGTTCACAGAGCTCGTTCCGTGATCTGCAGTCCCAGATCGGTGGCAGCCCTGTCGGAGCAGCTGTTCTTCCCCTCGTGGGAATGGAAGTATACTACCAGCGCGGATCGAAGATTGGGCTGGAGTGCATCAGGTCGTCATGCACCGAATCCACCTTCACCGACCGACTCCAGCAGCGTCTGCTCGACATGTATAAGAGCACTGATGCCAACTATTTCCGCCCATATCAGGTAGCGGCATTCCTAAAGGGCGCAACTCCCGAAAACGGATATAATCCCACCCGACCCTACACCTTTGAACTTACCTATAAGAGCAAGGAGGAGGCTCAGTTGCTCGGTGGCACAGTCTATACCTTCCGGCTGAAATACTCCGGCTCGGAGTCATCCAAGGACGTTCAGATACAGGTTGTGCGTCCTAACGGTCAGCCTTACTTCATCGCCAGCAGCTGGTCGAGCTGCTATGTCTATGTAAAACAAATAGCCTACGGCCAGACCTTCAACGGACTTGACTAACAACTTAATTCGTAAAAATATGAAAATCAAAACTAACAAATTAGTATTGGCAGCTTTACTTGTCAGTTGCCTCCTCCGGCCGCTGACTGCATCGGCCTTCAATGAAGAAACCTACTGGGACATCCTGGTCGACGGTATCGGATACTGGTTCAACGAGGACGGTAATACAGTATCAATCTGTGCGAACAGCAAGACCGGAGCCAGCTACTCGGGAGCCTTTACAGTTCCCGAATCGATCACTTACGAAGGCAAACAGTACCCTGTCACAGGTGTCGGCGAATATGCTTTCGCCGAATGTGGAGAACTGGTGCAGGTGGATCTTCCAGCCTCAATCACGGAAATCGGGGCAAGAGCGTTCAACGAATGCCCGAATCTGGTTAACGTCAAGATACCGGCGAATGTCAGCCATATAGGTGACTATGCATTCAACGGATGTGGTAAGCTTGGGCTGATAGTCTGCCTTCCTCTCATACCGCCCTCATTAGGAAGTTATGTCTTTTCAGGAGTCGATAAAAGCAAGGTAATGCTCTCTGTTCCCATGCATTTCTTGGAAGAGTACACGGAAGGCTCCGCATATTGGATGGGATTTGGCGATTACCTGCTCCTGGAATACGATGCGGTGGTCGACGGAGTGTATTATTCCATAGCCGGTTATTATTCAGATGCCCAGGTCTGCGCCAACTTTAAAGGAAGCGAAAAGTATACCGGAGATATAGTGGTACCTGATAAACTGGAGTTCTTCAAAGGCACTTCAAAGAGCTGCTCATTCACTGTCAATGAGGTTCTTGAGAACGCGTTCAAAAACAGCGGCATCAACTCTCTGACATTGCCCGCGACCGTCAAGACTGTTGGCAAAGACGCCTTTAACGGATGCCGCGACCTTAAGGAGTGTCATCTCGCCGGCGTGGAATACATCAACGAGCGTGCCTTCTATGATACAGGATTGGAGCGTGTATATATTGAATATGACGATGTACTTGGAATCAAGAACGAGGCTTTTGCCAAGTCCAGCAAGATAAGCTTAGTAGTCTGCAATTCCTTTTACCACATTCCCGCTCTGTCTGAAAATGCGTTTGACGAGAACGTATACGCCGATGCTTCTCTTGAGGTGCCGAAAGATTACATCAAAAGTTACATAGCTGCCGAAGGTTGGAAAAAGTTCGCTCACATCAGTGCTGTCAGCGGCATCGAAAATATCGAGGCCGATGTCAATACACCCGTGGAATACTTCAATCTTCAGGGCGTCAAGGTCGCCAATCCGAGTAACGGTCTCTACATCCGCCGTCAAGGTGGTAAAACAAGTAAGGTTTTAATGTAAATTCTATAAAACATGAAAGCAAAGTATTTAGTATGCGGACTGCTGACCGCCGTTATGTGCGCCTGCGGGGGCAACGGAACCGGTGAAAAGGCTGAATCAACAGCCAAGGATTCATCAATCCAGGCCGAGCAAATGGTGCCTGAAGCATCGGAAGAAGATCCAACTGCTATATCCTATGAGGTGAAATTCGATTCCGAATACTTCTCCGACGCAAAGGTGACCATGGCTCAGAGCGAACTTTTCAAAAACACCGTAGTGGCCACGTTTACTTTGACAGTTAAGAAAGCGCTTCCGGAAGGTAAGGATGAGAATATTCTCATCTCTCCTCTAAAAGACGAGCAGCCCGACGGCGTAATTAACGTCGGCGTGGACAAGCTGGCAAAAGACAGTGACAGTGTCTTTGAGAATGAGCCCGGCAAAACCATCCAGTTCACATGGGACTTCAACAAGGAGAAACTTAAGGGAGTTTCCGGTTTCCTGATCAAGACCAGCCTCTCCACCCCGGATTCCACTTTTGAAACAGCTATATAACAAAACACTGTATTATGTATCGCACGGCATCGATGCAGTGCCGTGCGATTCTTAAAGACACGTCATGAAAAATATGTGGAATTTCTATATAGCCGCCGCAGTGCTTTTATGCGTTTGCGTATCTTGCGTTTACGCACAGAACAAGCATAAGACCTCCAAAACCGGGAGCACTACCGACGTCAGAAATTATCCCGTTGATGGCGACGGCATGGAGAAGAAGATTGAGCCTCTGAGTTTTCAGTTCCTTGAGGGTGACTGGCAACTCTATGATGCCATCAATGGCTCTTTTCAATTGCTGATGTCATTCAATGACGATGGCACGATGATGCTTTCTAAAATCAACCATTTCGTCAGCATCCCCGGCGTGGTAGTTCTCGACGAAGACCCCATAGTTTCTTACGAAGGCACTTACAGAATTGACGGGGGCAATTACATAACGGCCGAGATTAAGGACTGCGGCAAGGACAGTGAGAAGATTGTGGTAAGCATCCTTGGCATACCTGACAGTAATTATTGCCTTGTGACCTTCGAAGACTGCGTCGAAGGAATTGCCAACAAAGGCAACACTTTCATGATGTTCAATACAGCACAGACTTATCGCGTCAATCTCGGCGACAAGCCGTCGGTGACTGAGTTCTTCAAGGCCGTGCTTCCATTTGTCGACAACGATGTCATCAAAGATGCCGCCAACCTCATCATCGATGGGAAGCAACCCAGTCCTGAAGGTGGTGCAACAAAGATAGTCGATCTCCAGTCAGGCTATCTGTCCTATCTCGGAGGCGGAGCACCGGCTTCGGGAATGGAGGCATGTATCTGGCATTGCAATGACGGTACGACCTTGTTGGCAATAAACGTACTCGGCGAGTCGCCTGACATCCAGTATACCAGATGGTTCAAACTCATCAGATATTATCCCGACATCAAATCGGTGAAATTACTCGAGCGTGAGAGTGAGAGGATATTCATAAACAACTCTCGTCATCCCATGCACATCTCCCTTCCCCATAAGGGCAAAAATATCGAGCTCATCGAGCTGAACGTCGCCTACGAAGCCACCTCCACCAAAACAATACTCTGGACGGGCAATGGTTTCGACTGATTCGCTAATCGGGTAAAATGAAAGCAATAAATTATTAAAACAATCAAATAGAGCCTTATGACTTATAAAATTCACATTCTCATAATAGGAATTTTGTCCTTTTTCTGCCTTGAAGCAGCAGCCGCCACTGACAACCGCACAGTGATAGAAGAAGTAAACGCAGTTTCCGACATTGCCGACATCATAGGCTGCGGCAAGGAAACAAAACTTCCCACGTTCACAACAAGCGAGAGCCCGATAGTACATGTTGATTATAACGCCGTGCACTGGGAAAAGAAGAATGCGGAGGGCGAATGGGACGCATATTCAGATGCTGTATTCACGGAAGGCGTTTACCGAATACTCGCTTTCTGGCTAATTGACGGCGAACACGGCATCACTCACAGATTAGATCAATCCTGGAAACTCACTGTTGACGGTGAAGTGTGGGAAACCTCTCAGGCTAATGTATCCTCTGCAATGTCTTTAGGCTGTTCTCTGTCGCCGGAAATGGTGATTTCAAAACAGGAGGTAAAACTTGTGAAAGCAAACTGCAATCCTTCAATTTACGACATAGTTGGTTACGGCAAGGCGACAAATCTTCCCGAAATCACGACCGATGAGGGCTCGATAGCGCATATCAATAAAACCATGACGCGATGGTGGAAACAGAATGACGCAGAAGAGTGGGAATTATTCGATCAGGAAGTATTCACGGAAGGCCGCTATTATCTGGGCCTTCAAGTGCGCGTGGATGGAGAGTATGGTGCTTCGCATGTCCTGGCTCCGGAGTGGGTGCTCGCGATAGGTGATGAAATATGGCACACTAATCAGCCAACTGTAGGCGAGAATTACTCCAGTGCCTTTGCTCATTCGCCCGTGATTCTTGTGAAAAAAGAGGTGACTTCTGTCACCGCGACCTCCGACATTTCCGATATTATAGGTCTCGGCAAGGAAACAAAACGCCCGACCTACACAATGAGCGAAGGCTCTGAGATGCATATCGACGGAATGGAAATCAACGGTGTCAACCTATTTTGGTGGAAAAAGAATGCCGAAGATAAATGGGGAATATACGAGGGAAATGTGTTCACAGAAGGAACTTATCGGGCTTATGCTCAAACACGAGCCAACAACGAATGGTATGTATTAGCGGAAGACTGGACATTGACGGTGGACAGTGAAGTATGGGAGACAGAAACGCCGGAGACAGACAATTTTGGTTCCTATGGCTGGGCATGGTCACCAGAGATAATTGTTGGCGAATCAGGAATCCAAGGCATAATAGCTGACAATTCGACAAAAGCTCACATCTACAATCTGCAAGGCATTATCATAAAGCATAATGCATCTGAAAAAGATTTACATTCTCTTCCAGCAGGCATATATATCATGAATGGAAAGAAAGTAGTCGTGAAATAAACCTCTACATCATGAAACCCACATGAGTTGCGCATGTGGGTTTTCATAATGGCATAACGTTAGATATTCACTTAATTTTGTGATATTTAAGCATGGATAACAAAGAGAACGAAAATGCTTCTGTTCCTGAAAACAATACCGGCAAATCTTCCAAGAAACTCAGCAAGAAAGAAAATAGAATAATCACGGTAATATAATACTCCCCGATTTTCAGACAGACACAATTATGGCGGTATGACGAGAAATC
>ERZ780208.911-NODE-911-length-26718-cov-3.980535_pt1 | contig 26718 bp, 19 predicted proteins | sample MGYA00511167_ERZ780208 | MGnify/ENA primary metagenome ERZ780208 (study PRJEB29588, sample SAMEA2159202) | human gut metagenome | biome: human gut; feature: human-associated habitat; material: faeces | place: Denmark | collected 2008/2010 ...
ATTTCTAAAAGATGAGTTCCCGGGCAACGCTCCGGGAGCAAAGCCTTGTCGGAAAGGAGAGGACAGTCAGCGGCGGGGGTGATGGGATAGGACGGACTGCTGCCAGGTGGTGGTGTCGATGTGGGTGTAGATCTCAGTGGTGGTGATGTCCTCGTGGCCGAGCATGTCCTGGACTACACGGAGATCGGCGCCGTTCTCTATCAGGTGGGTGGCGAAGGAGTGGCGGAAGGTGTGCGGAGAGATTTCCTTATGGATGCCGGCAAGCATGGCCTGACGCTTCACGATTGTGAACATCGAGACACGGCTGAGAGATTTGCCAAAGCGGTTCAGAAACAGGGTGTCATCAAACTCGGGGGACGCCAGATCAGGTCTGACAGCCAGATAGTTCCGGACCGCGGACGCGGCCATATCCCCCATCGGGACTATACGCTCCTTATTGCCCTTGCCGATGACCCGGACAAAGGACTCGTCAAGGTAAATGCAGGATATTCTTAAACCAACGGCCTCGGAGACGCGGAGGCCGCAGCCGTAGAGGACCTCCAGAATGGCCGGGTCTCGCTTGCCGGTCCATGACGAAAGATCCACCGAGTCCATGATCGCTTCCACTTCCTCAACAGACAAGACAGCAGGAAGATAGCGCCCCATCTTGGGAGACTCGATCGGATCACATGGATTCTCCTTACGCTCCCCTTCCATGACAAGCCAGTCAAAAAAAGATCGAAGCGAACTCAGGAAACGGGCCTGGGAACGCTTCGAAAGGTCCTCACGGGATGAAAGGTAGTCAAGGATGTCATTGGTCGCCACATCCGCAGGAGAGGTCTTCACGGCTGAGAAGAACTCTCTCACATCAGAAGAGTACGATGCCACCGTGTTGGGTGACATCGCACGCTCGATCTTCAAATAAGAAGAATAATCCTGTAATATTCTTTCCGTCAGATCCACTTAAAGTGTACGATATTTCTTGCCGTAGTCAAGCTGCTGCTGGAGGTAGTTGTCCACATAGACGATCTTGTAGTCAACGACCTTGCCGTCCTTCTCGACAGGCACGATGTCCGGGTTGACGAATCCGCCGTAAGGCTTGAGATTAAGAGCGGCATACCTCTCCAAAACCTCCTTGTGGAGCTGCGGATCAATGTTGACCGCGTAGGTCTCCACGAGATTCTTACCGGCGGCGTAGTCGCCCTCGGACTTGATTCTCTGGATCTCGGCGAGAAGCTCGGCGAACAGACCGCGGAGAGCCTCGTAGTCATTCACCACGAAGTAAGTCTTTCCGTCACGCATCTTCTTCTCGATGGTTCCGCGTGCGGCGCCCTTCTCGTAGCACCACTCGGCGATCAGCTTGCGGTTGCGCATGTGCGACTCCTCGACGTTCTTGCCCGGCTCGATGCGCGCCAGCTGGGTCATCATGCCGTTCAGGATATATTTCGCATACCCGGCCTTCGCCACATCGAACGAGGGCACCAGCCCCAGCTCGACCATTTTGGGATCGCCCAGATAGTAGAGACCGAACAGGTCGGCGCGCGTCTCTTCGAGCGTCGAGCTGTAGCTCTTCAGCTCGCCGCCCTTGACGCCCGGAGCCAGCTGGCCCGAACCGTGGCCCAGACACTCGTGCAGGTCGGTGTGCAGGTCGTCGGCCAGCTTGCCGTACTTGTCCATCACCGCACGGTCGTCGGCACGCAGCACGAACTCCTCGTTGAAGCCGTTGCCGTGAGAAGCCATGTCGTAGGCCTCGGTGATGTTCTCGATGGTGACCGACTTGGAACCGTGCTGCGCGCGAATCCAGTTGGCGTTGGGGAGGTTGATGCCGATGGCGGTTGCGGGATAAGCGTCGCCGCCGAGCATGGCTGCCGTGATGGCCTTGGCGGATACGCCCTTGACGTGCGGTTTACGGAACTTGGGGTTCACCGGCGAGTGGTCTTCGAACCACTGTGCGTTGTCGGAGATGGTCTTGGTGCGCTTGGAGCTTTCCTGATTCTTGAAGTTGACGTATGACTCCCACTGTGCGGTCATGCCGAGGGGGTCGCCGTAGCTCTCTATGAAGCCGTTCACGAAGTCCACGTCGCTGTGTGTGTCTTCGGCCCAGAGGATGGAGTATTCGTCGAAGAGGCGCAGGTCGCCTGTGATATAGTAGTCGATGAGCTTGGTGATATAAGCCTTCTGGGCGTCGTTCTCGGCCACCTGTTTGGCCTTGTCGAGCCAGTAGATGACCTTGGCGATGGCGGGGCCGTAGAGGCCGTCGAGGTGATAGACTTCCTCGGCCACCTTGCCGTCTTTCTTCACCACCTTGGCGTTAAGGCCATAGGAGACGGGTGTGGGGTCGTCGGGGTCTTTGATTTTGTTGTAGTAGTCTTCCACTTCCTTCTGCGTTACGCCGTCGTAGAGGTTGAAGGCCGAGGTGGCTACCACGTCCTGCGTGCCGTCCTGGTTCACGCCCTTGGGGAGAACCGTGGGGTCGAAGATTACGGGCACGAGTGTGTCGAGCATCTGCTGGAGCGTCTGTCCGCCCTTCAGTGGGAGCTTGTCGGCGGGAAGGGTTTTCACCTGTTCGGTGAAGAATGCCTGCGAGAACTCGGGGGTGAACTTGTCGGTGGAGTAGTGGTGGTAGATGCCGTTGCCGAACCACACCTGCTTCAGGTATTTCTCGAAGGCCTTGAAGTCCTTGGAGTTACGGTCGCCGTTGTAGGAGGTGTAGATGTTTTCGAGCAGGTGTCGCAGCTGGAGGTTATACTTTCCGTGCTGGTCCCAGATGATGTCGCGTCCTGCCTGGGCAGCCTGCGAGAGGTAGTAAATCATGGTCTTCTGCTGCAGGCTGAGGTCGTTGAAGCCGGGCACTTCGTAGCGGAGCACTTCTATGTCGGCGAAGCGGTCCACGTGGTAGTCGAAGTTCTTGTTTTCTGCGGCGTGGAGATTCAGTGCTATCACGGAGCTGAGAATCATGGCCGGGATTGTCTTTTTCATGATGTATTTAAGTTTGATTGTTATTCGTTGTCATTATTCCACATAGAGGACGAGTCCTTTGAGGTAGTCCCCTTCGGGATGGCAGATGTCTATCGGATGGTCGGCGGGTTGCGTGAGCTGGTGGAGGATGCGTACGCGGCGTCCGGCCTGTACTGCGGCGCTGAAGACGGCGAGGCGGAATTGTTCGCGGCTCACGACCTGCGAGCAGGAGAAGGTGAAGAGTACGCCGCCGGGACGTATCTTCTCGAAGGCCTTGGCGTTGAGCTTGCGGTAGCCCCGCAGACCCTGTTGCAGCGCCTTGAGGCGCTTGGCGAAGGCCGGAGGGTCGAGCACTATCAGGTCGTAGGCACCCTTTTCCATGGCGTCGAGGTACTTGAATGCGTCCTCGGCGAAGGTGCGGTGGCGCGGGTCGTCGCCGAAGTTGAGGGCAATGTTTGCGTCGGTGAGTGCGGCCGCCTTGGAGGACGAGTCCACCGAGTCGACGCGCTTGGCGCCGCCGCGCATGGCGTAGACGCTGAAGCCGCCGGTGTAGCAGAACATGTTTAGCACCTCGCGCCCGCGCGCGTACTTTTCAAGAAGGGCTCGGTTGTCGCGCTGGTCAATGAAGAAGCCGGTCTTCTGGCCGCGCAGCCAGTCGATGTTGAACTTGAGGCCGTTCTCTATTGCCACGGAGCCGTCATAACTCCCTATGAGGTATCCGTTCACGGCGTCCAGGTCGGCCTTGGGAGGCAGCGTGGTCTCGCTTTTGTAGTAGACGTTGCGTATGCGGCAGTCGGGAAGTTCGGTGAGGGCGTCGGCTATGGCGTAGCGCTCGAAGTGCATACCGGGGGAGTGTGCCTGCATTACGGCGGTGTCGCCGTAGATGTCGACGACGAGACCGGGGAGGAAGTCGCCCTCGCCGTGCACGAGGCGGAAGCAGTTGTTGTCGTCGCGCGCCAGTGAGAGGGTGCGTCGCATGGCGAGGGCTTCGCGCAGGCGGTCGGCGAAGAAACCGTCGGGAATTTCCTCCGCCCCGGGGCGCAGCATCCTTACGGCGATGCTCCCTATCTGGTAGTGCCCGGCGCCTAAGACGCTGCCGTCGTGGGAGAGGACCGTCACGCGGTCCCCCTCCTCTATGCCGGGTCCCATCGTGGCGATGGCGCCCGAGAATACCCAGGGGTGGAAACGGTGCAACGATTCCTCTTTCCCTTTCTTGAGTCGAATAGTCTTGTATGCCATAGTGTTACTTGAAGAGTCTGACGATGTCCATTCCGTTGGCGTAGACGAGGAGCAGGAGCAGGAGTCCCATGCCTATCATCTGTGCCCATTCCATGAATTTCTCGCTGGGTTTGCGGCGCGTTATCACCTCGTAGAGCAGGAAGAGTACGTGTCCGCCGTCGAGCGCCGGGATGGGGAGTATGTTCATGAAGGCGAGCGCCACTGAGAGGAAAGCCGCTATGTTCCAGAAAGCTATCCAGTCCCACGAGGTGGGGAAGATGCTTCCGATGGCGCCGAAACCGCCTATGCTCTGCGCTCCCTCCTTGGTGAAGACGAGCTTCATGGACTCGGCGTAGCTGGTGAGTTTGTCCACGCCCATCGTGATGCCGCGCGGTATGCTCTGGAAAATGTTGTAGTGCTTCTCTTCGGCCTTGTAGAAGTCGGCCGGGTCGATGTCGAGCCCTATGCCCATCTTCGAGGATGCGTTGAGCTGTACCGGTACCGCGATGGTGTCGTTGCCGCGCACAATCCCGAGGGTTACGGTCCGGTTGGAGTGACCTTCGAGCGTGGGGAAGAAGACGTCGAGCGTCGGGGTTTTGACGGAATCAATCGATATGATTCGGTCCCCTTCCTTCAGACCGGCCTTGGCAGCCCCTTCGCCGGGAGCCACTTGCGTGATTTTCACCGGCATACGGTAAGCCATGAAGTTGACCGTGCTGGTCTTGTCCTTCATCTCCTTGTCAACCTGGAAGATGAGGTCCTTGGGGATTTTTACGGTCACTGTGTCGCGACCGTCGCGGAGTACCTGCACCTCCTTGGCCTGGAGCATCATGAGGCGTCCCTCGCCGGGATGCACCAGCGGCTCGCCGTCGGCGGTGAGGGGAATGTCGCCGTCACGGAACCCGGCTTTCTGTGCCGCCGGGGAGAAGGCCATACCCATCTTGGCTTCCCGGAAGGGGACGTATTTCTCGCCAGTGGCCCATACGATGCCGGCGTAGATGACGATGGCAAGCAGGAAGTTGAAGAGCACACCGGCTATCATCACGAGGAGGCGCTGCCATGCGGGGTGGCTGCGGAACTCCCATGGCTGCGGCGGCTTGGCCATCTGCTCCTTGTCCATCGACTCGTCTATCATGCCCGATATTTTGCAGTAGCCGCCCAGAGGCAGCCAGCCCAGGCCGTATTCGGTGTTGTTCCAGAATCCGGGTTTCCTCTTTTTCTTGGCGGGGAGGTTGTTGCCGGTAGCGTCGGTTTCTTCACCCTGCTGCTGTTCCTCGTCTTCGGGGTAGGCGACGTCCTCGTTCTTTTTGCAGAAACGGGCATATCGCTTCGGGAACCATTTGAATAGGGAAATCCACGGGTTGAAGAAGATGTAGAATTTCTCGACCCTGATTCCGAACATGCGGGCGAAGAGGAAGTGTCCGAACTCGTGGATTATTACCAGTATCGCCAGCGCGAGAATCAGTTGCGCGGCCTTAAGCAGAAATGTTTCCATTCAGTGTTGTTTCAGAGTTGGTAGTTGTCGGCGAGGCACTGCTCTGCGATGCGGCGCGCCTCGGCGTTGGTTTCTATTATGTCGGCGAGCGACGGGTTTTCAATCAAAGGTATGGCATGGAGGGTTTCCTCGGCGATACGCGGCATGGAGGTGAAGCGCGTCTGCCCTCTGAGGAAAGCGGCCACGGCTATCTCGTTTGCGGCGTTGAGTGCGCACGGTGCGTTGCCGCCGGCCTCTATCGCCCGGAAAGCCAGTTGCAGGAGAGGGAAGCGACCGCGGTCGGGAGCCTCGAAGGTGAGGGTGGAGAGGCGTGTCAGGTCAAGGCGCTCCTGCCGCGGGGCCTCCAGGCGGTCGGGATAACCGAGGGCGTAGCGTATGGGGAGGTGCATGTCGGGGACGGCGAGCTGCGCTATCACCGAGCCGTCGCAATACTCCACGGCCGAGTGTATGACCGACTGCGGGTGCACCACGATGTCGATGTCTCGCGGCGCGCAGGAGAAGAGCCAGCGTGCCTCTATCATCTCGAACCCTTTGTTCATCATCGAGGCCGAGTCGATGGTCACCTTCGCACCCATGTCCCAGTTGGGGTTGCGCAGTGCCTGCTCCACGGAGACGTCCTCCAGTTGCCGAGCTGTGAAAGTGCGGAACGGTCCTCCCGAGGCAGTGAGGATAATGCGGCGCAGACGGTCGCGGTTCTCCCCTTGCAGGCATTGGAAGATTGCGGAATGCTCGCTGTCTACCGGAAGGAGCGTGGCGCCGCCCCGGCGTATGCGGGCGGTCACTATCTCTCCGGCGCAGACCAGTGTTTCTTTGTTGGCCAGGGCTATGGTCTTTCCGGCGTCGGCGGCCGCGAGGGTCGGGAGCAGCCCGCTGTAGCCTACCAGCGCCGTCACCACGGTGTCTATCGACGGCAAAGCGGCGGCGTCGGCTATGGCACCTGCTCCCTGACGGACCTCTATCCCGGTGCCACGGAGCGCTTCGCGCAGCGGCGCGTACCCATCCTCGCTGTCGATGACCACGAGGCGCGGACGGAACCGCAACGCCTGGCGGGCCAGGAGCTCCCAGTTGCGCCCTGCCGTCAGTACTTCCGCCCGGAAGAGACCGGGATGGTCGGCTATGACGTCGAGGGTCTGTGTGCCGATGCTTCCGGTACTTCCCAAGACGGCTATTTTTTGTGATTTCTTATCCATATTTGCGTTTCGACTGCGAAGTTACTAAAAATTCCCCGAACTATGATTCGATAAGATGTAAAAATATGTTATAGAGGTGTCTTTTGCAGCTGTTTGATATGCCTTATGCGCCGAATGGGCCTGATAAGGGCGACTGCGGAGGGGGTCTTTTTCAGAACGCATTGTGTCAGGCTTTTTGTTAACGTTTGCTTGGCTTGCCCCCCGGAGCCAGGCGTTATCCGGCCGTAGGGTCTATTCGGCTTATCGGGGGTGCACCGGCTGCACTTCTCCTCCGGTTGCGAGATTTTTTTGCTCATTCCGATTTTTATGTTTAACTTTGCTGCACGATTTTAACCTGACATGAAAACTCAACCTAACGAAACTATTGCCGGCACGGCTAAACCTACTGCTAAACGCCGTAGCTTGCTGTCTTTTATCCCCTCGGGCGTCATCTGCCTGTTTATAGTATTAGTGCTCTTCGGTTACCTCGGGTACGAGATGGGTCTCGCCCCGATGATGAAGACTCTCATGGCCACGGCCCACGACCTTCTGCTCAACACGGTATTCTTCCTGCTCAGCGTCTGTGTGCTTACCGGCGCGCTCGGACGCGTGTTCGTTGAGTTCGGAGTGGTTTCGCTGGTAGAGAAGATGCTCCGGCCCGTCATGAAGCCTATCTTCAACCTCCCGGGCGTGGCGTCGCTGGGGGCCATCATGACGTTCCTGAGCGACAACCCCGCCATTATTTCCCTTTCGCGTGACAAGAAATTCTCGGCATATTTCCGTAAGTACCAGCTCATTTCGCTCACAAACTTCGGCACCGCCTTCGGCATGGGTCTGCTCGTGATAGTCTTCATGATAGGTCAGGGCTATCTCATGGAGCCGCTCATCGGCTTCTTCGGCGCCATTGTGGGCTGTGTGGTCAGCACGCGCCTCATGCAGCGCTTCATCGTGAAGGCTTACCCCAACTTCGCCGTGGAGAACGCCGTGGAGGAAACCGCCGAAGAGCTGGAGGAAGAGGCACAGAAAGCCCACGACCCGCACGAGTCATTGTTCACACGTCTGCTCAACGCGCTGCTCGACGGCGGCAAGAGCGGTGTGGAAGTGGGTATGTGCATTATCCCCGGGGTGCTGCTCATCTCTACCTTCGTGATGATGTTCACCTTCGGTCCCGGTGAAGGCGGTGTCTACGACGGCTCCGCTTACCAGGGTGTGGAACTGTTGCCGTGGCTGGCCGGTCAGGTCAACTTCGTGTTCGACTGGCTCTTCGGTTTCAAGGACTCGCATCTCATCGGTTTCCCGATAACTGCGCTCGGTGCCGTGGGCGCCGCCCTCGGACTCGTTCCCAAGTTCGCCAGCGAAGGTTGGGTAGACGGCAACGCCATCGCCGTGTTTACCGCCATCGGAATGTGCTGGAGCGGCTACCTGAGCACCCACACCGCGATGCTCGACTCGCTGGGTTACCGCCAGCTGACCTCGAAAGCCATCGCCGCCCATACCGTAGGAGGCCTCGTGGCAGCCATTGTTGCCCACGGAGCCTACATGCTCGTAACGCTGCTGCTAAGCCTGTGATACTCAGACGGTGTCAATAACTTCAGCGAATTTTCTGCGTGAAAAATTTGGCCGTCTGAACATTTTGCAGTATCTTTGCGTTGTAAAAACAAAGAGGCGCGAGAGCCTCATATCCCGAGAATTTAAAGTACACCACATCAAATGATTGGGAAACTCATCAAATTTTAACGAAATACCGAGACAAGCTACGCCCCTCGATGGCGGGCCTCGCGCCTCAGGGCGTTGTCCCTCCGGGGGCACGGAGGATTGCAAAGAGAGGCGGGCACTCAAATCCTGTCATTCGGAGTTTCATCACATATCCTTTGATGTGGCTTCTTATACGCCGATGGTCGCCTTTGTTCGGCCATCGGCGTTCCTTTTACCCTCATACACGTATATTACCCTGATATGAAAGACGTTAAACAGACACTGCTCGACCGTGTGAGCATCCGCCGCTACGAGCGCGAACCTATTCCCCAGGAAGATATGGACTTCATCTTCGAGGCCATACGTAACACACCCACAAGCTATAACGGCCAGCAATTCTCCGTCATTGACATCGACGACCAGAATCTCAAAGAGGAACTGTACGGTATCACCAACCAGAAGCAACTGAAGACGTGCAACCGCCTGCTGATGTTCCTGGCGGACTTCAACAAGATTTCAAAACTCGCTGCCGCCAAAGGGCTGGTAATGCCTCCCATCGAGAGCCGCATGGACGGTGTCTTCCTCGGAATCATCGACGCCGCGCTGGCCATGATGAGCGCAGTGGTAGCCGCCGAAAGCCTCGGCCTGGGGTGCAACTGCGTGGGTTACCTCCGTACCGCCGACCCCGCTAAGATAGCCCGCCTGCTTCACCTCCCGAAGGGCGTATTCGTGGTTTGCGGGCTCGCTATCGGCGTTCCCCGCGAGCATCCCGACCATAAGCCGAAAGAGAGCAAGTCGTTGCTCGTCTTCAAGAACCGCTACCGGGATGACGAAGCGATGCTTGACGAACTCGTGGAGTATGACGAGATAATCAAGCATTATAACCGGACGCGTGCCGGCGGAACGAGCGACAACGACTGGGTGGCCCATATCCTTGACTACTACCGCCACGCCTGCGACTACCGCCTGCTCCAGTACCTCGCCGACCAAGGCTTTGTCCTCGAACAATGACGCCCTGCGAAGCAACGCCACCCGGCGCAATAACCGCCTCGCAGAGCGCCTGAAATGCCGTCTGCGATAGAAACCATCCCGGCCCTGCCAAACGCCCTGAAAGCGCGGCAGAGCCGGTTTTTCATGGATAGGAAGCCGCGAATATAGCCTCTCGCTTCTCGGGAGTTGTCATGATTAATCGGGAAACCCGCTGGCAGCCGCCATTTTCTTTTCAAAGAAAATTCGCAAAAAGTGTTGCATTAATGTTAGAAATGTAGTACCTTTGCCTATCTATATTAAAAAGATTAAAAGAAAATATCACTAACCACCCAGCCTATGAAACCGAAGAAATTCTTCCACTGCCTGCTTTTGGCGGCCATAACCTTTCTGGCGGCTGTGACCATATCATGTTCCCGCAATGAAAAGAAAGTTGCCGCCGCCGTGAGTGACGCTAACAGCGAATGTCCCATGAGTGTAAATAAGCTCGGCAAATGTACCGCTATAACTTACGACAAAAAAGGGAAAAAGGTTGTGTTCCATTTTACCGTTGATACGGGAAATATGTTATGGTTCGACCGGGCGAGCAAAAAGCCCGATCTCCTGCTCCGAATCACGGTGTTGGGAGTCATTGATTATGGCATTGAGAACCCGGTATTGACAAAGTTATTCGAGCTGCTTATAAATTGCAAAGCCAACCTTGAGTTCGCTTATCAAAGTCTCTCGGGTAAGGAAATCGTAACAGTTCCATTGACATACAAAAAACTTAAGGAATTGCGTGATAATTTGAGAAGCGAGACTAAGTTTTTCGTGGAATCGCTGGATATTTTAGTCGAAATCAACAGAGCGGCGATGCCAATAGAAATGGGTAACGGTGTCTGGTTGAAAGATATGGAGAATGGTAAAGAAAACCTCAAGATGGTTTATGAACTGGATGAGGTAAATCATGATTTTGATGGTTTTTGGCGTCCTGAAAGCTCAATGAAGGAGGAATATGCTACTGAGATTTTGCCGTCAGATGAGAATCGGGGTTTGCTTGAGATGCTGATAATGACCGGGAAGGGGCTTGAAGTCACTTATAAGAGCAATAAGGGTACGCAAAGCGTTCACCTGGTTTATACAGCAGAGGAATTGAAAAAGATCAAGGAGTTGTGGTTATAACTATTGATAAACCCATAGCTGACGTTGCTTCGCGATAATTAACTGACAATAACTATATTACCCATAAATTATGGAAAAAGAAAGAGAAGATGGCGCGACTAAGGCTCCCGTTGTGGACGAGAATGCCACGATGCCGCTCGACGGTATTGCGCAGAACACCGCTGAGCCGATCGTTGCGCCCGAGGAAACCGTAGTTGCCGAGGAAACCATTCCCGAAGGCTATAATACGATAGTGGCCGGTTGCGAAGAGGAATACCCCGAAGAATACGAGGCAGAATGCGGCCCGCTGCGCGGCTGGCTGCTGCTGTTCCTGATTATGGGAGTCGGGATTGGCTCGCTCGTCACTGTGTATGAAGCATTCTCAAACTACCACGACGGTCCGTTTTTCACGTTATCACTGGTGAACGAATTTTATTCCTTGGCATATCTTGCACTGGGAGCCTTCACTATCTTAGCGTTTGTCAAGAGGGATTCAGATGCTGTTCTCCTCGCCAAGAGTTTCATTGTCATTAACGTGCTGAGCAATTGCACTCTACTTTTGTTAATCGGTACTTTAGGAGTTGAGACCGTGTTGCCCGATGCCGTGAAGTCGTTGCTTTGGGGTGGAGTCTGGTTTGCGTTCATGTGTAACTCGTCCCAAGTGCAGGAGCGCATACCGGAAGAAACGCGCAAGGCGAAAATCCGTTCCTGGATTCTCGTTGCCGTGGCAGCTGTGCTTCTGATTGCCACCTCGGCTTTTTCCGTTCAGCTGGCCGCCACACTTGACTGATTTACGGGAAATCTTTGGCGTCCCGCCGCGAGCAGGGTTTACGCAGGTTGGAAACCTGCGCTCCATATTTCGCGCGGGTCAGAAGTAGATGCCGGCTTTGCGGGCGAGGTCGCGGAGGGCTTCCTGTTCCGGTTTCCCTTTTATCAGGAATCGGCCTTTTGTGACCACTTGCTCGCATTTCTCTTTCCAGACGGGTTGTAACGATTCGTCGCCCTCGTAATCGTCGTCATCGCTATGGTCAACGGCCAGCGGGATGGCGGCGTATAGGAACTCGAGCACTTCCTCGCGGGTTTCGGGCATAGGGTGGGTGCGTATCATGGCGGCCTTGCGGTCAATGTGCTCGGTTTCCAGCTTGTCGGCCTCGAAGTCGAAGGCGTCTGAGAAGAAGGCCATCAACCGTCCCTGGTTTCCTTTTGCGGCTTGGCGCCGCTCCATCTTTTCTGCGAACTCGCGGTCGGCCTCTTCCAGTTTCTTGAGGAGGTGTTTCACGGAGCCTTCCGAAACGTTGTCGAACTCGTATCCGCACTCGGGGCAACGGCGCAGCGAGGCGCTGTTGATGGGCGCGTTGCAGGCGGGGCAGCGGCGTACACGGTCGGCTTTGGGCTTCGGTTTCATTGCCGCGGAGGCCTGGGCTTTCTTCTGCTGGCGGGCTTCCTCCTCCTGCTTGAGTTGTTTCTGGCGCTCGAAGAGGCGCGCGTCAACTATGACACAGAACTCCTCGATGTCGATTCCCTCTTGCTGTGCGTTGCGTACCAGCACCTTGCGCTCGAGGTCGGTGATTACGCCGTCGGCGATGGCGGACTCTATTAGATTGTCGAGCTTTGCGCTCATTACGGAGGCCGGGGCAGGTTCGGGTTTGGCGCCGGGTGGCGGCGGAGTAAAGGGCATGGGAGGCGGTGGCGGCACTTTCTCGCCGGTGCTGAAGAGGGCGTTGACCTGAGGCACCTGTCGGGCCGTCTGCCAGTCGGACATCCCCTGGATGAAGACGTAAGTATCGGCTGTCAGTGTGCCGTCGGTTATAAGTTGCATGAGGGATTCCCGGTCGTAGGGGCCGTAAGAGTCGCCGTCGATGGCTATCATGACGCTGAGCTGCGGCTCGCGGCTCGGCGGGGGCGGCGGGGGAGAGAAGGGTGAAGACTGCGGCGGCACGTTCCCGGATGGCCGCGCTCCTACGCCGGACACTATCTCGCGCATCCGTTTGCCTATGCCGAGGGGATCCATGGGGTTGGCGCCTTCGCCGTAGATGCTTTCGGTGATTTTCTTAAAGTATTCCATATATGGAAATGGTTTGTTATTGCCTGTTTATGATTGAAGAAAGCCGTTAAGTTGCGACTGTTTTGCAAAGTTAATATAATTTTCCGGAATAGCGGTAATCGTTGCCGTTTTATTGACAAGCATTAAACGTATGCAGCGGATTTCCGTCCTATATATTTATATCATAGTTTTAATTCCAGCTTGTATGACTGCCAAAGAACGCGCCGCCGTTACCCGAATACTGATTGACCTCGTAAAAGCTGACAAGGTTATAGACAGCCGTGAAATGAATCTCTACGCATCGCTGAAGCTGAAGTATTCCATCGTCAAGAAAAACGAAGTGGAGGCTTACTCCATGACCCTCGGCGAGGCTGTGGGGGTGCTGAAAGAGATGGACCCCGCTGTTCTCTCCGACCTGCTCTGCACCTTCGAGGAGATGACCGTTAGCGACGGTATAAGCGCCCGCGAGGAAGCGCTGTTGATGCTTGCCCTGAAAGCCTGTCTGGGCGGAGGCGACCGGGACTGCGACGTTATCTCCAATACGGTGGAGGATGTGTGGTTCGACGAGCGGCAGGTGCTTTATGTGGAGTCGCGCTATGACCGGGCCCTCAACGACTCGATAGAAAGGGATTACCGTGCGGTGTCGCGCGAGCTGAAGATGTGCGGCCTCGACTTCGTCTACCTCCCCAAGATAGTGGCCCATTATGCCGGTACGCCCGAGAAACTGTTCAACGAAGTGGCGTCGCTCTTGTCGCCGTCGCTGTCGCAAAACGCTATAACCGGGTTGCTGGAGAAGATAAAGCTGATACAGACCGACACTTTCTGCATAGAACAGTTGCATCACAAACTGGGCTTCCGCGAACTTGCCGACACGCCGCCGGCGCTCTTGGTACGCATCAGCCAGTCGAGGGTCGGCGACAAGTTTTATACCAACTTCCTGCGCGTGGAATTGGAGGGCGACGTGCTGCCCACCGTGCAGCGGTTGGTAGATATCTTTCTCGGCTATCACACGGTGGACCAACTGGTTATCTCCAATAAGAAGGATGAACGCGGCAGTTTCCTTTATAAGGGTTTCTACCGCCAGATATTCGAGATATTGCTGTTGCAGAAGTCGGTAACGTGCCACCTGCTGGTTGACTTCGTCCACGGCCGTTTCATGTTTCCTGAAATCGACGTGGTTCTCTCCGGCCTTCACCGCAAGGAGAAGGCTCTCTACGTGCTGTTTCTCTACGAGGCTTACAGCGAGGCAGTACGCGGCGGGAACGGGGAAATAAAACTTAACGGCGGCATAAGCTTCACGGCGCCGAAGTTCCGCGGGCAAATGGAGAAGTTCGACCGGCGTATGGCGCGCCTGCAACGGCGTTATGCGCGAGTCTACGAGGCGTTCGGCGGCGACGGCGACAAGGCGCCCGATATAACTTCGGCGGAAATACGCCTCCCGATGATCAGCCGGATAAGGCGTGTTATAAACCGTCAGAGCGAGAAAATATACGATGCCGCACGCTTCATAGTTAATCGCGACCCCAACGGCGTGTATTCCCTGACGGTGAATCCTGCTTCGGTCACTTGCAAGGATTTCAGCTCCGCTACGCCCGTTACCCTGACAGAATCCACCCTCTTCGCCGAACTTGACCGCCTGTAATATGTCGGCACTTGCAAGGTTGCAACTTTTTGGCCCCTTTTTAGGGTTATTATCAGTATAATATTGTTAAAATTGCTGTGTTCGGGATTTATTTACTAATTTTGTAAGCGTAAACAAAAACCGACTAAACTTTCAAAACATGAGTTACAACCAGACAAATATCAACCTTACTCCCAAACTCGTGAAAGGGATAATCATAGCCGTAGCGGGCATTGTGGTGCTCATTGCCGGAATGGCCTTCGTGCGGCCGTGGTACAACGTATGGTCGCAGGAGATGGAGGGCAAGGCAGAGTTTGCCAAAGCCGAACAGAACCGCAAGATCAAGATAGAGGAGGCGCGCGCCAACCTCGAGGCCGAGAAACTCAACGCGCAGGCTGAAGTGGAACGTGCCAAGGGAGCCGCCGAAGCCATCCGCATAGAGAACGGAAGCATTACGCCTACCTATATACAATACCTGTGGGTGCGTCAGCAGGCCGACCTCAACGACAAGACCGTTATCTACGTCCCGACGGAGACAAACCTCCCCATCCTCGAATCCACCCGCGGCCTGACAAACCAACCCGCCGCCGCGAAATAAGTTCCCGCTCCGGACGATTCACTGTAATTTATTCACCAAACAAATATAACTTATGACACTCTCGCAATCCCTTTCCGTATGCTTTAAGAAAGCGTTTATAACTACCGGCCGTGCCTGCCGTAGCGAGTTCTGGTGGACAGCCCTGATTTATTCACTGTTTTTTGCCGGGTACGCAACGTTTTATTTCTATGCCGTCGTTGCCAAGGAGTACTTGATGGCTTTCCCGATGCTTCTCTTCGTTCCGGGACTGTTAGTATTGTGGCCGATGATGTATGCCGTTACGATTCGGCGCCTGCAGGACTCGGGGCACTCCGGATGGACGCAGTACATCGCCCTGGTGCCGGTGGCCGGCTGGATAGCATTGCTTGTCTTTCTGATAAAGCGAGGCACCCCGGGGCCGAACGAATACGGAGATGAACCATCTCCCGAACCGACTTATAACAACCTAAAATAAAGTATGTCACAAAACAATCGTTACAAAGGCTTGACCGACGCGGAAGTGGCGGAAAGCCGGAGAAAATATGGCGAGAACATACTGACGCCGCCCGAGAAAGACCCGTGGTGGAAGGAGTTCCTCGACAAGTTTTCTGATCCCCTTATCATCATCCTGCTGGTGGCCGGTGTGCTGTCGGTTGGAATTTCCTGTTATGAATATTTCGGCCTCGGCAAAGACTGGAAGGTATTCTTCGAGCCGATGGGAATCTTCATCGCCATCGGGCTGGCCACGACACTGGCTTTCCTCTTCGAGCAGAGGGCTAACAAGGCCTTCAAGATACTCAATCAGGTGAACGACGACGAGATGGTGGAGGTGATGCGCAACGGCACCACTACCTCCATACCTCGTAAAGAAGTGGTGGTCGGCGACATCGTGGTCATCAATACCGGCGACGAGATACCGGCGGACGGCGAGTTGCTCGACTCCGTGACGCTGAGCGTCGACGAATCGACCCTCACCGGTGAGCCTCTATGCGCCAAGACCACTGACCCCGCACGCTTCGACAAGGAAGCCACCTATCCCTCCAACCACGTGCTTCGCGGCACCAAGGTGATGGAGGGCCATGGCGTGATGCGCGTGCTGAAAGTTGGCGACGCCACCGAGATGGGCAAAGTGTTCGTGGAGGCGCAGATCGACGACTCCGTGAAGACGCCGCTCAACGAGCAACTCGACGGATTGGCCGACCTCATTACCAACGTCAGCTACATCTTCGCCGGACTCATCATAGTGGGACAGCTCATCCATTTCCTCCATTGGGCTTTGCCGGCATGGTTGCTTATCGTGCCCGTAGCGCTCTTCTTCTGGCTGGTAAGCAAGAAGTTCGATAAATGGTCGCGCGGTGCCTGCATCGCTACTATAGTAGCCTTTTTCGTGGTGTTCTTCGCGATTGTGATAGGGATCTTTGCAATGATGAACCCCGAGGCCGGAAGTGCAGACTGGTCAACCCTCCTTGCCCACACGTTGCAGACGCTGATGGTGGCCGTTACGCTGATAGTCGTCGCCGTCCCCGAGGGATTGCCTATGGCAGTAACCCTCTCGCTGGCCTACTCCATGAGCCGTATGCTCAAGACCAATAACCTGGTGCGCAAGATGCACGCCTGCGAGACCATGGGCGCCACAACAGTTATCTGTACCGACAAGACCGGCACGCTGACACAGAACCAGATGCAGGTCTACAAGACCGACTTCTTCGGCAACCCGGACCCCGTGGTTCTCGAAGAGGGAATAGCCGTAAACTCTACCGCCCAGCTCGACATGAGCGGCGAGAAACCCACCGTTTTGGGTAACCCGACAGAGGGTGCGCTGCTGCTGTGGCTCCACTCCAAAGGCGCTGACTACCGCGACCTGCGCGGCGGCGCAACGCGCCTCGAAGAGCTCCCCTTCACTACCGAACGCAAGTATATGGCAACGGTTGTGCAGTCAGCCACAGGCAAGCGAATCCTCTATGTGAAAGGCGCCCCGGAGATAGTCTTCGGAATGTGCAAGAACACCGCTGGCGTGACCAAAGAGGAGATAGACGCGCTGCTCCTCGGCTACCAGAACCAGGCAATGCGAACGCTCGGATTCGCCTATCAGGAACTCAATGACGACGACGCCACTATTGCAGACAGTAGAGTGGTTGCCAAAAACCTCACGTTCCTCGGCGTCGTGGCCATCTCCGACCCCGTTCGCGCCGACGTTCCCGACGCCGTGAAAGAGGTTATCGATGCAGGTATAAAGGTGAAGATAGTGACCGGCGACACCCCGGGCACCGCCAAGGAGATTGGGCGCCAGATAGGACTCTGGAACGACGATACCGACTCGGAGCGTAACATTATCACCGGACCGGAGTTCGCCGAACTTACCGAAGCACAGCTCAAGGAGCGTGTCGGCGACCTCAAGATAATAGCCCGCGCGCGTCCGCTCGACAAGAAACGCCTGGTGGAAGCCCTCCAGGCAAATAAAGAGGTGGTGGCCGTGACCGGTGACGGCACGAACGACGCCCCGGCGCTCAAAACCGCCCAGGTGGGCCTCTCGATGGGCGACGGCACCTCCGTGGCCAAGGAAGCCTCCGACATTACCATCATTGACAACTCCTTCTCATCCATAGGCCGCGCCGTGATGTGGGGACGCTCGCTCTACAAGAACATACAGCGCTTCCTGCTCTTCCAGCTGACGGTCAACGTGGCCGCCTGCTTCCTGGTGCTCTTCGGCTCCTTCATGGGCAACGAATCGCCGCTTACCGTGACGCAGATGCTGTGGGTGAACCTAATCATGGACACCTTCGGCGCAATGGCCCTGGCCTCCTTGCCCCCCTCGCGCAGCGTGATGGACGAGCAGCCCCGCAGCCGCACCGCCTCCATCCTGACACGCCCGATGCTTTCGGAACTCATCGGCGTAGGCGTCCTCTTCTTCGCCATAACGCTCGGTTTCTACTGGTTTTTCAACCACTACGAAGTAACTTCCATATCACAAATGTTCCATGCGGTGATAGATTCGGAACAGATAATGACTCCTTATGAAGCGACGTTGCTCTTCTCGATTTTCGTCTGGACACACTTCTGGTATATGTTCAACGCGCGGAGCTTCGAGACCGGCGAGAGCATCTTCAAGCTGAAAATGAGCGGCGGCTTCTGGACCATCGTAATGATAATCGTCATCGGGCAGCTGTTCATCACGGAGATAGCCTACGAGTTCTTCAACGTGCAGCCGATGCTCCACACCGCCGACTGGCACTTCAACGCCTCGGGCGCCCTTGACCTGCTGATAATAGTGGCCGCCTCCTCGCTCGTACTCTGGGTAAGGGAAGTGTACCACCTCTTCGTAAGGAAGGAACCCGCAATGAAGTAACCCGCGACTTGTAGGGGGACGTGCCACGGCACCCCCGCCAAAGCAACCTCAAAAATAACCAGATAGCGTGCCGGCCAAAAGCCGGTGCGCTATCACCGCAAAAAACAAACTATAGAAATGACCTCTTTTATTGAAGCAGTTTCCGACGGAATGAAGAAATTCCTGTCGACCAGCGGACGCACTACCCGAAGCGGATACTGGTGGTTCGTGCTCTTTTTTGTAGCAGTAATGACGCTTGTGGTTTTAATGTTAATAGGGAAGGCAACTGTAAATTCCTCTTATGCCACAGCGGTGAATCTGATTGTTGACGTGAGTTTCTGGTATCTTCTCATAGTTCCGGGAATCCGTCGGCTCCATGACATAGACCGTTCCCCGGCGAATGCCCTTTGGGTATTGGTGCCTGTAATCGGATGGATATATCTCATCTACCTGTATTGCCTGCCCTCCGTACCACAAGAATTCGACATTTACGAGGAATAGTTAGCCGAGACTCGTCGTTGAACCAGATACACCCATTCAGATAACACCAAAACACAACAGACTGAAATAGAAACCAACTTACTGACCTACCGATGAAAAAAGCAACAATTATCGCACTATTTGCGCTGATAGCCGTGTTTACCATCCACGCCGCACAACCCATGGATTTCTACGCAAAAAAAGCAGAAGAGGCTATTGCTGAGGGGCGTTACCGCGATGCCCTGGACTATGCCAACCAAGAGATAACGGACTACGAAAAGAATCCCAACGGTTATCTACAAGCAGCAGTAAGCCTCTATTACCTCAACCAACCCGGACAAGCTCTTTCGATGCTCGACAAGGCTATCTCAAAGTCGAAGAAAGACAAAAAGATAGCCGGAGATTGTTATCATTACAAATACCGGCTTCTCAACGAGCTGGGCGATACGGTGCAGGCTCTCAAGACTCTCGACCAAGGGCTGAAAGCCGATGGCAAGAATATAGACTTGCTTCTTGCACGCGGCAAAGAGATGATTTCAAGAGATAGGAAGGCCTCTCTTAAGGATTTGAGTAAGGCAAAGAAACTTGCCCCGCAGGACTTCCGCCCTTACGCTCATCTGGCGTTACTTTACACTGCAGAAAAGAAGTTTCCTGAAGCACTCGTGGAGATAGACAAGGCAATAGAACTCAACGGTTCGCAGTCATACAGATATGCTGTGAAAGGATATTTCCTCAAAGAGATGGGCCGTTCGCCGGAGTGGATCCAAGCCTGTCTGAAAAGTTATGGATTGGACGGAAATAATTCGGTAGGATATGCTCTCCTGATGCAGGAGTCCGATACTGACGCCCGCGAAGAGATAATCCGTGAAATAGAAAACAACCGGACACAGAACAACGGCCTGTACTCGTTGGAATCAGACTTGCTGTATGAGTGGAACGACATTGAACGAACTTTGGCTGTATGCAATGATATGATAAAACAGGGAATTGGCGATGCCGACACCTATTACCGCGTGGCTTACTGTCAGGAACGTGCCGAATCCCCTTTGGATGCATATCTCACGGCGTGCAAAGGTCTTGATGCTTATCCGGACGATGTTGATTTGAGATATATGAAGGCCCATATAGGCGTTTTAGCCGGTAAGGGAGAAGAAGTCCTCGGCGATTTGGATGCTCTGATAGCCAAGCTGCCCGATGTCCCCGATGTTTATCTTGAAAAAGGACGGGCCTATCTGTCGCTTGGCCGTTATGCCGAAGCCTTGGAGCCGCTGGCAGCCGCTGTCCTCCTGAGACCTTCGGCGGTAAACAAATGCAAATATGCCGACGCATTGAGACTCTCGGGAAACCTTGCGAAAGCAAATGCCGAGTATAACGACATTTTGAGTATGTCGCCAGAACAGATTGCAGGTGAAAATCAGTTGCCAGATTATATATATGCGATGGCTTATTCCGGCCTCGGAAACCGCGAAAAAGCTATGGAAGGGTTATATACTCTTGCCTGTGAAAGAGAAGGTGCAGGGTTGGGTTATATGCCGACAATCCTGGCACGTCTCGGAGCAAAAGACGAGGCTATAGAGGCGTTGAAGAAATGTTACACAGCCGGACTGTCAAACCCGTTTTTTGATTTATATGATTATGATTACTTCAATCTCCACAAAGAGCCGGCGTTCCGCGAACTCTTGGCCGAAAACGATATTCCCACTACGCTGAACGAGAAGACCGGACGTCTGGAACTTGCTCCGGATTTATCGGAATTCTCCTCCGGCGGGACTTCCATAGAGGATGTGAAAACTGCCCTTGCCAATAATGATCCTGCCGATTATGCCAGGTTAATCAATGATATGTGCCCCATCGACCTGGGATTGTGGGGGCAGTTGACGTCTGTTGCGTTGGATGAAAAGACTCATACCATCATTTATAATTATTTGGTAAACTCCGGATTATTTAACTTCGAAATGGTCAATTCCGACCCTTCTTACAAAAAGAAAAAAGCAGGATATAGTGGCCCTGTCCATGCTCCAAAAAAATCCCGGCTTAGCTGATATGGGAGTAACTTTCAGATATAATTATAAAGAATCGGGCGGTTCCGGCCAGGCTTCTCTTATACTCTCTTCCACCAGGATGAAAGAGCTCCGGAGAATATCCAAATCGCAGGATGAGACTGACAGGATGTTGCTCGATTTCTGGTTCGACGAGGATAAAACGTTAATAGCGAATGACCCTTCCACTCCCGGTGCAACCTTGGACTTTGACGGCCGAACATGGACCTATACGATGCTCTATCCCGAACAGGATATAGCTGCATTGGAATTGCTCGGCGGCGATTATAAAAAGTATTTGGCCATAGGGTTGCAAGACCCTGCCATGAGCCGGTATCTCCCCGTTTTTGTCCGTCAAAACATAACATTAAAATATGTTTTCAAGGATAAGGAATCCGGAAAATCCATCGAACTCGTTTTCACTCCGGAAGAAATGTCTCAGATTATGAACTCACTAAGCAAATAAACCCTTATGAAAAAATGCATTTTTACATTGGTGGCCCTGATGCTGTTCTGCGGCGCCGGCGCCTTCGCTAAGAAAGACAAGTACAAAGAGTCTTACAATTACCAGCGCGGCATGGAATGTCTCGATAAGGAGGATTACGCCGGTGCTACAGAGTGGTTCGGACGCGAAATCGCCGACAACCCGAAGAATGGCATTGCGTACTTCCACCTTGCCATGCTCCATTATTTGCAAAACGAGTATGGCACCGCGCTCAACGACGTGGACAAGGCCTTGAAGTATCTCCCCAAGAAGGACAAGGAGACACGGTCTCTTTCCTTTTACTGCCGCTCGAATATCTGCTTGGAAACGGGTGACACCATAGGTGCCCTCGCTGACCTCGGGGATGCTATTGGCCTTGACCCTTCGGACACCGATTTGCTCTATGCAAGGGGGGATATTTACTTCGACCAGAAGAAATATGACCTTGCCGACGCCGACTACCGGAAAATGATAGAGTTGGAACCCGGAAACGTCATGGCACACATGGGTCTCGGACGCAATGCCTGGGAACGCAAAGACTACGGCGAGGCCGAAAGGATTTTCAGTTATGTCATAAAACTCGCGCCCGACTATAGCTCCGGCTATACTTTCCGAGGCGGCCTCTATAAGGATTGCGAAAAGTGGCCCGAGGCTACCGATGATCTTATCAAAGCACTCTCTATCAGCGGCGACGAGGCGGCGTTCGCCTATCTGCAGTATGTGGCACGCGGCGAAGCCAAAGATTTGGTGAATACAAAATTGAAACTCCAGATGGCCAAATCTCCTTCGGAGGCGCTGTGGCCTTACTGCCTGGGCGTGCTGGCCTTCAATGCCGGGGAGTATGACCGCGCCATCCCGCTGCTTGAGAAAGCCGGAACCATTCAGCAGAACAGTATCTTCGATACCCTTTTGGTAAAGTGCTACATTGGTAAGAACGATTACCGCCGTGCGCTCGAAATTGCCGAAGGGGTGCTTGCCGATAACCCCGGAGATACTGAAGTGCTGGACTTGAGGGCAACCCTCCTCTTGCGTCTGGGCAGGAATGAAGAAGCTTTGGCCGCTCGCGACGAGCTTGTCGTTTCCAACCCCGAAAACCCCTGGGTCTACATGATGCGCGGAGACGTGAAAATGGGCCTCCGCCGCTATGCCGAAGCAGTGGAAGACTATGATGCCGCCGCCGCTCTCTCAGATGATTTTGCGAAATATCCCTACATGCTTATGCACCGCGGCGATGCTTACCGCCTGACGGGCAAACCCGATCTTGCACGCAGGGATTACGAAATGATTATCGAACTGGAGAAAGACTCAGTCCTCAATGCCGATTCGTGGACACCCTTCGCGTATTCCGGCCTCGGAAACAGCGAGAAAGCCGTGGAGACGATGAGGACTATCCTCGCCAACGATACCACCGACCGCGCAGGCTCTCTCTACAATTTCGCCTGTCTGTACGCACGCCTTGGCGACAAAAAGGAGGCTGTCCGCTATCTGCGCGAAGCCCTGGACGCCGGTTACAACAAGTTCCCGCATATCGAAACTGATTACGACCTTGACCCGCTGCGAGATATGCTCGAATACCGCGAACTGATGAAGGATAAAACCGTGTCTCCGATACAGGATAAAAAGGTTGCTCCCGATGACGACTCCGCGGCTATTGCTTCGGAGCCGGTATTTGTCCCCTTCACCAAGGACTCGGGCGTCACCAAGGTGAAATGTGAAATCAACGGGTTGCCGCTGCATTTTGTTTTCGACACCGGCGCCTCAGACGTTACAATGTCGGAAGTGGAAGCCAACTTCATGCTGAAAAACGACTATATCCGGCCTTCCGACATCGTGGGCTCGCAACGTTACGTAGACGCCAACGGCGACATTTCGGAAGGTACCGTGGTGATACTGCGCAAGGTCAACTTCGGCGGCCTGGAGCTCGACAACGTCCGTGCCTCTGTGATACGCAACCAGAAAGCGCCGTTGCTCTTAGGACAGAGCGTCCTCGGGCGCCTCGGCAAGATTGAGATAGACAACGCCAACCGCCGGCTCAAAATAACCCGCAAGTAAATAAGGAGGGCAGGCCGGAGGGCTGCCCGGATAACGTCAAAGGCCCTTTATATTTATAACCCCCAGCGGTGATAATTCCCAATAAAACCGAGCGGAGGCAGAAATGTCCCCGCTCTTTTATTGTGGCGTTGCACTTAGTCCCAGAAGCCGAATTTGTCAAGCCCTGAGTCTTGCCGGAATACATCTTTGGCCATTGTCATCCCCTTGGGCATGGATATCAGCGGTTTGAGTAGCCGCAGGCAGCAGGCGAAGGCCGCAAGTCCTATCTCGCGAGGTGTGTTTTGGAACTTGACTCGCCATAGGCGCCCGTTGTAGTAAAATGCTTCGCACCCCGGCGTGGAGAATAACCCTTTGCAGCGAATGGCAGAACATGAACCCCTCCACGCGCTCCATCCCGGCCGGAATCTCTATCTCGCGGAGCGATGAGCATCCGTCGAAGCTGCAAAGTCCCGTCACCGTGGCTGGCAAATGTATTTCCGTCAGCTCCCGGCATGTGCGGAAAGCGCAGTTGCCGATACGCTGGAGTCCGTCTGGGAGTACAACCTGGCAAAGCGATTCGCAGCCGTCGAAGCAGTCGTCGGGTATTAGCTTTACCACGGGGGGAATGATCACTTCTTGCAGCCGGGAGCAACCCATGAAGGCCGCAGGTCCCATGTCGGTGATTCCTTCGTGCAAAGTAATCTGTTTCAGGCGCGTCTGGCCGCAGAAGGCAAAGGGTTCTATCGTGGCTACCTGTGGCGGAACCGTGAATGTATCCATATCCTCGAAGCAATATATAAGCCGCCTCATATCAGCGGAATAGAGCACTCCGTCCTTGACGGTAAGATGCGGCGAACGGTTCTCGATTTCGTATATTTTCACTTTCTCCCACCGCGTATGCCTGTCAATGCAGAATCCCCGCCCGTGATAAGTCGCAAACGGACTGAACCACTCGTCGTGGGGAATATCCAGCGATTCGGGGATAACCAGTCTCCCTATTTCTGGATACCGGGACAATTGGAATCCGCCACCGTCGTCTTCGATGGCTCCCTGGGGTTGAAAACAGCGCATATTCTCGTCAAGTATCAGGGGTTCGAGGCGCCTTACCCTGACCGGAATTTCCACTATTTTTAAAGGTGAACCCATAATCTTATTTGCAAGTTAGTATTTTTATAATGAGAGGGAAATGAGGAAGAATCTATCAAGGGAGCTTCCTCCTTAAGAGCAAGATATTCATTGTCGGTATTACTTTGCTTTGGGTGTCAAATATTTGCAATGGAATATTTTCAGAAGTAAGGTGGCCTTCGTGAGGCCGCATTAAAAGCGCCTTGAATATGGAGGGTAGGCCTCCGGCCTGCCGTTGTTGTATTGAGCTTGTCAGGTCGTTAAAGAGGGTATAGCATTGGCGGCAGATACCGTCCCTCCGTATTCGGCGCTTTACGCAGGCCGGGAAGCCTGCGCTCCATATCAGGACATGAAACTTGGGCAAAAAGAAAGGAGTCCGCGCCTGTCATCGGGCACGGACTCCTTTGTGTTTAGGGGGATTGGATAATCCTCGGGGGATTATTTGACGATCATTTTGGAAACATTGTTGCCGCGGCGAACTATCACGATCTGGCCCTTGGCGGGATTGTCGATGCGGAGGCCGTCGAGTGTGTAGTACTGTGCGTCTTCAAGGTCGCTGTCGATTCCTTGGATGCCTACGGAAGTGCCGCGGCTGCCGGTGGCTGCCTCGCTGTAGAGCGATTCTCCCTTGTCGTAGAGGGCAGTCACGTTGTAGGTGTGTGTAACGTCGGGCATAGCCTCGGCGTCGGCATACGATGTTACGTCGGCGGGAAGTGTGGCCACGAAGGCGTCGTCGCGGTAGAGGTTGTAACCGCTTAGGACAGGAGGATTCGAGTAACCGGTGAATGTGAACTTGTCGAAAGCAATAGCATCAGTGCTAACCGTTCCGTTGAACCTGATGGCGAAGCGGCGAGCTTCGGCGGGAAGGGCGGCAGTGCACTCAACCCAGTCGTATGCTTTAATCGATTTAGAATCAATTAATGTGAAGTCTTCCGCTGTAGTTCCGCCGGCAGACCATAGAATTTGAATAGTATTGGAGTACCAGGTGTTATAGTAATAAGACTGGGCATAGAACGTGATGTCAGTGCCGCCTTGAACTTCCGGCGAGATAATCCATTTATCCAGAGTAGTGCCATAGGAATTTGCCGGGCTGATAACAAGTGCTTTTTCACCGTCGTAGGGTGCGAATGCCGGATCAGAGGAATATTTGGCGGGGAAACCTTCGGAAACCATGGCTGTGAACTTTTCTCCCGAGTTTACACCGTTAACGCCTTTCATTGTAACATCGTCATTGATGAATATCCATCCGGCTTGGGGTTCGGTTGTTCCTGTTTCCCAGTTTTCGAAATTTTCGGTCACTTCGCTGAATATCGGGTCGGTGGAAACTTCGGGTGCCGTCCAAGAGAGCTGTACGTTCTCTACGGTGGAAGTTGCGATAAGGTCGGACGGAACGGCGAAGTCGTTGACGAGGACGGGAATTGTCAGGATCACTTCATTGTTTGAGTTGTCAAGGTCGCTGGCGAGGGATGCTTCCACGCGGAAATCGATTTCCTGACCTGCATATTTGGGAAGGGCCTTGAAGGGGAGGGTTACGCTTACGGTGCCGTCAACGGGGATTTCAGACCCCTCGATTGTAGTCACGAGGTCTTCGCCGGCATAGAGCGCAACGGTATAGTCGCTTTCAGCGTTGGAACCCATGTTGGACACATTAGCTGTAAACGACGCTTCCTGGCCGATTTTGAAAGAGCTTGCGGGAGCTTCGGCGCTTATGGCGAGGTTGTGGTCAAGGTAGCTACGGATGGTGATATTGTCGATGCAGAGGTTTTCATAAGTTGCGTTGCCGGTTCCTACGAATACCAGTTGTGAGGGTGATGTCGTAGCCGATTCGGGGAGTATGTAAGTAAATTCTTTCCAACCGCTGCTTTCTCCGTCGCTGATCATGAGGGGTTCGCCAAGAAGAGTCTCGACGCCGTCGACGATGAATCCCGGCTGAACCTTGGTACCACCGGACGAAAGCATGAACATCCAGAATTTTAGTTTGCCGTTCTGTAGGCTCGTGAGGTCAAGTTTCGGGGATATGAGACGCTGCTCGTTGCCCGGGCGAAGTGAGAACTTGATTAAGCCGTTGTCTCCGTCCTGAGGCGATATCTCAGTAGGATAAGATAGACTGGAATAGGGCATCCATCCGTAAGAATCCATTTCCGGATCGGTACTCCAGCCGCCGTTAGTGTAAGAATAGTTGGCGAAGGATTCTGCGAAGTCTCCTGTGAGAGGATTACCGACGATGTAATTTCCTGAGCTTGCTGTACCGGAAACTTTGTCGCCGAATTTTGCCTCGATGCTGAATTTGATTACTTCTCTTAAAATCTGTTAATAGGGAATTGCTAATCTCTGTATTCATGTCGGTTATG
>ERZ780208.921-NODE-921-length-26489-cov-6.303321_pt1 | contig 26489 bp, 8 predicted proteins | sample MGYA00511167_ERZ780208 | MGnify/ENA primary metagenome ERZ780208 (study PRJEB29588, sample SAMEA2159202) | human gut metagenome | biome: human gut; feature: human-associated habitat; material: faeces | place: Denmark | collected 2008/2010 ...
ATCCATTATTATCCAAAGCAATGATTTTCATATCGTTATTGTTTAACCACCCCTACCCCCTCCTTCGAAAGGAGGGGAGTAAGAATACCCCACTTAAAGGCTTCCATGCGAGTTCTGCAACACTCTCGAGCTTAGAATGCTTTATTCCCTTCATGTCACTCTGTTACATACAAAGCTCGAGGATGTTGCGGAACCATGAAATTGTATGGACGTGCCTTTGGCACGTTGACGCAATCAGTTGATATTCAATGAACATCGCAAAGCGATGTCCCTGCATGTCGGGCGAATTATATTGTTCTGCAACTCCCTCAATCCGACGGATGAAGGGAATTGTAGAGACGTCACACCGTGGCGTCTCCATCGCGACATTGGAATGGGCGGGGCATGTCATCCGGCAAAGCTGTTCTCACTCCTCCCTCCACATTCCTCCCTCCTCGAAAATACATTCCTCCTTCCTCGAAACCACCCTCCTCCCTTCCCGAATTTACGGTTAAAAGACGTTAAGAATAACGGCGTTCGTCCGATTGTTTGTATTTTTGCATAATACTACTCAATCGAAGAAACAAGCGACAATATGAAAAAAACGTTATCACTCCTTTTCCTCGCGGCACTCGGCGTGGCCGCACAGGCGCAGACAGCCCGTAAGTTTACCGTCAATCTGACTCCCGACGGCAAGGCCAACATGCAGGTGTTCCTGCCCGAAAATCCGTCGGGTAGGGCAATCGTAGGATGTCCGGGCGGCGGCTATTCCCATCTGTCGATGCAGAACGAAGGCACCGACTGGGTTGACTATTTCAACCGTCAGGGCATCACCTATTGCGTCTTGACATACCGTATGCCCAAGGGCGACCGCACGATTCCGATGAGCGACGCCCAGAACGCCATACGCACCGTGCGCGACAGCGCTGCTGCATGGCATGTCAGCCCCTACGATGTCGGTATCATGGGTTTCTCGGCCGGCGGCCATCTGGCTTCGACGACTGCCACTCATGCCCCGCTGGAGGCGCGTCCCGACTTCCAGATACTGTTCTATCCTGTCATCTCTATGGACGAGCGTCAGACCCACAAGGGCTCTGTCGTCGGTTTCCTCGGTGACCAGCGCGGTGACGAGAAGCTCGTCAAGGAGTTCTCCAACGACCGTCAGGTGAAGAAGCACCAGACCCCGCCGGCAATCATCCTGCTGGCCGGAGACGACGGTGCCGTGCCGCCGATGACCAACGGCATACCTTATTATATGGCGTTGCGCAAGGCTGGAGTGCCCGCCGCATTGCACATCTATCCCGCCGGTGGCCACGGCTTCGGCTTCCGTTCGTCGTTCGCCTGTCACGACCTTATGGTCGACGAACTGACCACGTGGCTTCACCAGTTGCCTTCGGTCAAGGCCGATGCGCGACGTTTGGCCTGTGTGGGCAACAGCATCACCGACGGTTTCGGCATTGACATGGCCGACGTCAACGCCTATCCCGCACAGCTCCAGCGCATGCTGGGCACGGACTATTGTGTCCGCAATTTCGGTGTCAGTGGCCGGACGATGCTCAACAGCGGCAACCGTCCGTACATGAAGGAACAGGCGTGGAAGGACGCGAAGGCGTTCAACCCCGACATCGTTGTCATAAAGCTCGGGACAAACGACAGCAAGGCCCAGAACTGGAACGGTCACGAGAAGGATTTCGCCCGCGACCTCCAGCAGATGATTGACGAGCTGAAGGCGCTGCCGTCCAATCCGAAGATATATCTTTGCAATCCGATACAGTCGGCTGCCAAGCGCGCGGCTGATGACCCGCAGCAGATTCGCGACTCCGTTGTCACCGCCGCCATCATCCCGGCCATTGCGAAGGTTGCGAAGAAGAACAAGCTGGAGGTCATCGACCTTCACCCGCTGATTGACCCCGCGTCGGACATGATGCAGCGTGACGGCATACACCCGACGGCAAAGGGAGCGAAGATGATTGCAGAGACGGTGGCCGGGGCGATTAAAATTTAATTAAGAGTGAATTTTTAGTTAAGAGTTCAGAGTGATGAGTGAAGAGGTATGATTACCGCGCAAGCCTTTGGCCTTTAGGTTCGGTAATCATACCTCTTCACTCATCACTCTGAGCTCTTAACTAAGAAGTAATCATACCTCTTCACTCATACCTCTTAACTAAAAAAGGTAATCATACCTCTTCACTCATCACTCTGAACTCTTAACTAAGAAGTAATCATACCTCTTCACTCATCACTCTGAACTCTTAACTAAAATTCACTCTTAACTAATATCGTTTTTCGTACGATATTACCGATATTCGTACGATTTTCCTATATCATTGTTCGCGCGTTTATATAATTTTGTCCGTGATAATGCCTGCGGGCATAGATTGATGACTAACGACTAAAACAATGATAACCATTATGAGGAAATTTACATTTGGCCTTCTCATGGTTGCCGCGCTTCTGCCCGCAACCATGTCGGCGCAGCGCATACAGCAGAAGCTGGGCCGTGCCGTGGTGGCCGTGACGGACAACGGACGTCAGGACGTGCTGGTCACATGGCGCAAGCTGGCGCAGGAACCGGAGAATTCGACGTACAACCTTTATAAGCGGGCGCAGGGTTCGACGGACTATGTCAAGGTCAACGCCGAGCCAATCGCGCGGACCAACTATCAGACGACACGTTCGGTGGTGCCATTCGGGACGGAACTGGCCGTGACTGTCGTTGCTGACGGTGTGGAGAGCGAAAAGAGCAATCCTTTCCTCTTCAAGCAGCAGGCGTATAAGGACGTGTTTTTCGATTTCAACTTCGAGACCACCCTGCTCAATCCCAATGACTACAAGTGTAAGTACGCATGGCCGATGGACCTCGACGGCAACGGTGAGATAGATGCCGTGCTTGCCGACCGCCTCTATGCCGGAAGCGAGGGGCAGAGCCACAAGCTCCAAGCCTATCTGCTCGACGGTACGTGCCTGTGGACCATCGACATGGGGCCGAATGTGGACATTTGTGCCGGCCAGAACGACATGGTCACCGTCTACGACATCAACTGCGACGGCCGCTGCGAGGTCATCATCCGCAGTAGTGACGGCACCCGCTTCTGGGATGCTGACGCTGGGACGTGGGGACTCTATGCCAACGGCAGCACGTCGGAAGACACCGACGGCGACGGCATCGTCAACTATCGCAAGCAGACGAAGCGCAATCCTCCCTACTATGTGTCCGTAGTCGACGGCCGGACGGGGCGCGAGATTGACTGCAGCGAGCTCAAATACAGCGAGCTGCGGGATGGCAGCGACCAATACAGCCGCGACAACCGCGCCGACTATATGGACGACAACGAGGGAACGGAATATGCGTTCCTCAGTTCAAAGTTTGTCATCTGCTATTTCGACGGCATTCATCCGGCTTTGGCCATTGAACCCTACAACCGCCGCAAGTCCGACGGCCACCATTATTATATGGTGGCATGGGAGTACGATTGGGTAGGAGGCAAGGCCACCAACTGGCATCACAGCTACACCTGGAGCCGCAACGACAAGACCCCTCGTGCGGCTGAGTTTCATCAGCTGCGCGTGGCCGACACCGACGGCGACGGCATCGACGAGATGCTGGAAGGCGGTTTCGGCGTCAATCCCGTCAAAGGCATGGTCTACAGTGCCGGCATCACCCACGGCGACCGTTTCGACGTGGCCGACATCGACCCCGATCGCCCCGGCATGGAGGTCTTTGCCATCCAGCAGAGCGACCTCTTGGGACAGGTGCTCTATGACGCCCGCACGGGTGAGCACATCAAGGAGTGGTATCTGCCTTCGGTCTATGACGTGGGCCGCGGCCGTTGCATCGACGTCGATCCCGACCACAAGGGTTATGAGATATTCTCCCTGCTGCCCAATCTCTACGACTGCAAGGGCGAAGTGATAAAAGAGGGCACGACATCCTATCCGCACGAAGCCCTGTGGTGGGACGGCGACCTGCAACGCGAAATGCTCGGCTCGCCCGGCGGCAGCGGTTATGGGACGAACGCGATGATGGTCAAGTATGACGGCACACGCCTGATAGAGTTCTCCAAGCAGAGCGGCTGGGCTGTCCATACAGGCTGGGCCAATCGTCCCGCGTTCATGGGTGACATCACCGGCGACTGGCGCGAGGAGGTCATCCTCATGAAGCAGAACGCCGATACGAGCACCGGACTCGTGGGCTATTCGACCGACATACCGACCGAACACAGCATCTACACTCTTACGGAAGACCATCATTATCGTTTGGACTGCACCGGCCGCGGATATTATCAGATGCCCTGCACGAGCTTCTATCTCGGCGGAGATATGCCTCAGCCGCCGCTGCCGCCGACCATGACGGCCGACCTGCGCTGGACCGCCGGCACGGCGTGGACATCGGGAGGCACCGGATTTACGACCTTCGACCAGACTTCCGCACAGCCGTATGCCGACGGCAGGAGTGTCATCTTTGACATCAGCGGCCGCAACGACGGCACAATAGCGCTCGGCGGCCAGCTCCGCCCGAAGGCAGTCTATGTCATGAACCCTCTCGGCCACGACTATCAGTTCGGTGGAAGTGGCCAGCTGGTCGGTGACATGACACTGTATAAATCTATGTTGGGTACGGCGACATTCGCCTGCGACCTCAATCATACCGGCGGAACGGAAGTCAGCGAGGGCAAGCTCGTGGTCAACGGAACCATCGCCGGACCTGTCAACCTGCGTGCCAAGGGTACGCTGGGCGGCAACGCGACAATCAACGGCGCCATCACGTTTGAGGGTGCGCTCAACTATGAGGGCTGCCGGCTGATGCCTGTAGGTATTGATGGCGTCATGACGTTCGGCCGTGACCTCGTCCTACCGGGCAACGTATATGTAGAGGTGGAGGCGGCAAACGGCCACAACGGTCGTCTGTCGGTGAAGGGCAATCTGACGTTTGAGGGTGAAAATACCTTCACCGTGCGTCAGACGGATCTCGCTGCCGGCGAGTATGTGCTGGCCGAATGTACCGGCGAGCTGACCGCCGATGCCGCAAAGATCAAGACGCGCGGTCTGTCGGGAATCAACTATACCATCCGTGTGGAGGCGCAGCGCGTCGTGCTCAGCGTCTCGGCCACACGCGTACCGATGAAGGACGTTGTCTGGACGGGCAGCGAGAGCGGCGTCTGGGACTATAAGGCCAACAACTTCTCCGTGGGCGGAGCGCCCACAACGTTTGTCACGGGTGACGAAGTGGTCTTCAATGACGCTGCCACCGAGCGCACGGTGACGGTCAACGACGAGGTCGTGGCCGGCGGAGTGACCTTTGACGTCAACGCCGGGACATATACAATATCGGGCGAAAGCGGCATCGGCGGCACGGGCGGACTGACAAAGAACGGCCGTGGAGAGGTGCGCATGAACCTGAAGAACAACGACTATACCGGTCCGACCATCATCAATGGCGGTACGCTGACCGTGACAAACCTCTTTGACGGAGGCCAGAAGTGTGCTATCGGTGCCTCTTCGGCCGATGAAGGCAATTTCCAAATCAACGGCGGTACGCTCAAACTGGATGCCGACAACATGGCCACCGACCGCATCGTGACGCTCGCGGACACGGCGACCATCATCGTGGCCAATGGCTCCGGTTCTCTCTCGCTCAAGGGACAGGTCAAGGGCACCGGCTATCTCGTCAAGGACGGCCCGGGTCAGCTCAACTTCACATACGGTGGAACTAACTCCTTCGCCGGTGTCATCGTCCGCCAGGGCATCATCGCCCAGGGCGCATGGAACTCCACATTCGGCCGTGTCGGTTCGCCGATGGAACTGGCGGGAGGTGAGGTACACCTTATTAATATGAACAACTCGTCGACCCGCCCCATCTTCAATTACGTAGCAACGGCCAAGGAAGGAACGTCATCGTTCATCAAGGGAACGACCCGCGGCGCCATCAACGGCAGCTTCCGCGACAAGGGCAACCTCACGATTCTCTCGTCCGGCGTCCGCAGTGACATCGGTGCTGACTTCTCAGCCTTTGAGGGCCAGCTCACGGCACAGGGCGAAAACTTCCGCTTGATGGACAACGTGACCAACATGAGCAAGACTGCTGTCGTTATGGATGCCGGATGTAAGATTAGACATTACGCTTCAAACGGCAGTCAAAGCAGAGCTGTCACAACCAAAATCGGTTCACTTGCATCGACGGCAAAGGACTGCGAACTCGGCAACGGCATCGATAGCTACGAGATCGGATATGACGGAACGGACGCAACTTACGCCGGACTGCTCAAAGCCAAGACCATCAGAAAATATGGTGATGGCGTCTGGACGCTGTCGACGGCAGGCAGCACGTCGGACGTAGAGGTATGTGCGGGAACATTGCAGGTCAACAACAGTCCTTATTCCGTAACAGCTCAGCCGCTCTCGACTGGTCGCGTGACGGTGAAAGACGGTGGTACGCTCACCGGAAGAGGCTGCGTCGCAGATCTGACAGTCAACCGTGGCGGTACGGTCACAGCCGGATATAACGGAGGCTACGGATCGCTGAAAGCCACGGGCACGGTCACTCTCGAAGAGGGTAGCACGTTGGTTGTCAAGGTCGGAAAACAGGGGTCTTCACTCTCCAACGATTCTTATTCATTCTCCGGCAACGTCGTCCACAACGGCGAGACCATCGTCATCTCGCTTGACGACACCCGTCTGCTTGAACAGGGCGAGGAACTGGCCGTCTTCAAGAACTTCGCTTCCATGACGGGAACGTATGTCATCCGCACCGAGGGCGGTTCGCAGACCGTCACATGGGATGATTCGGCGTTGCTCACACGTGGAGTCCTGCGTGTGGCAGAGGTGACGTCGGGCATCAGCGGCATCACAGCCGTAGACGGCAAGGCCACTGTCTATTCCGTCGACGGACTGCTGTTGCGCAGGGATGTGCCCCTATCGGAAGCCCTTGAGGGCCTGCCCGCAGGTGTATATGTTGTCAATGGTCATAAGATGGTTAAGAAGTAACCCACGTCCGATGTATCATGAGATGTGTGAAAGCATGATACAATAAACATATTAATACGTGTTAAATACCCCGTCGGGACTTAAACATTCCTTCCTTTTGTCCGTCAAAACGACATAAACATAGGAAAAAAAGCCCGGACGGGGTATTTCATAAAACTACTAAAACGATATGAAGAGAATCTTTACTGCGGTTATTGCAGTAGCCATCAGCGTTTCCGCGTGGACGCAGCCGCGTTATGACATGAAGAAAATCCAGCATGAGCAACTTAACCGCGGCGTCGTGGCCTTGCGGCAGCCGGACGGCAGCGCAGTCGTGACGTGGCGCACGCTCGTGAGTGACGGCAAGGGCGAAGCGTTTGACATACGGCGCAACGGTGTTAAGATCAACGACCGGCCGCTTACCACCGGAGGCACATTTTTCGTCGACAAGGATGTCCCCGAGGGCGATGTGACATACGAGGTATGCGGCGGTGGAAAGAACGGCATGTTTGTTCTCAAGGCTGACGCCCCTGCCGGTTATCTCCCGATAAAGCTCGACAAACCGGCCGACGGCATCACGCCGGATGGACGGACATTCACATATTCGGCCAACGACGCCACCGTGGGCGATGTGGACGGTGACGGACAATACGAAATAATATTGAAGTGGGAACCATCCAATGCCCACGACAATTCGCATGACGGTTTCACCGGTCCCGTGCTCTTTGACTGCTACCGTCTCAGCGGCGAGCGACTGTGGCGCATCGACATGGGTCCGAATATCCGCGCGGGCGCTCACTATACCCAGTTCATGGTTTACGACTTCGACGGTGACGGCCGCGCCGAGATGATGGTGAAGACCGCCGACGGAACAGTTGATGGCAAAGGAAAGGTCATCGGAGATGCGAAAGCCGACTGGCGCTACGGAATAGCCGAGGCAATGGAGCACTTTGAGGAAAACCGCGCTTATGCCGTAAAGGAGGCTGAGGAACGCAGACAAAGGATGAAACAACCGCATCGAGGCAATGACCGGAGGGACCGGAAGCGCTATTCGTGGCCCGGTATAGTCTATAAAGCCGGTCGTATTCTTGACGGTCCGGAATATCTCACGGTCTTCAACGGCCTGACGGGTGAGGCGATGGCGACGGTCGACTATGTCCCTGAACGTGGCGAACTGCGGGCCTGGGGTGACGACCGTGGCAACCGTTCGGAGCGCTATCTGGCTGCCGTGGGCTATCTCGACGGCCATCGTGCGAGTGGAATATTCTGTCGCGGATACTATACCCGCACCGTCATTGCGGCCTGGGATTGGGACGGCAAGAAGCTGACTAACCGTTGGACGTTTGATACTAACGACGAACGCTGGCGCAGTTATGCCGGCCAGGGCAACCACAACATCCGCGTTGCCGATGTCGACGGCGACGGATGCGACGAGATTACGTATGGTTCGATGGCCGTCGACCACGACGGCACAGGCCTTTATAATACCGGTATGGGGCACGGCGACGCCATGCACCTCACCGTCTTCGACCCGACTTCCGACCGCCTTCAGCTCTGGGACTGCCACGAGAACCGTCGCGACGGCAGTGACTTGCGCGACGCCGCCACGGGAAAGGTAATATTTCAGGTAAAGAGTCCTATCGACGTAGGCCGCTGCATGGCCGCTGACATAGACCCGACAAACCCCGGTCTGGAGATGTGGAGCTCCGACAGCAAGGGTATAAGGACAATAACGGGGGAGATATTGAAGCCTCTCGTTTCGCGGAGTGAGGACTCTTCGAGGAATGAGGAGCGAGGAGTGAGGAGTGAGAATAGTGGCATAAAGAAAGGCAAAGGGAAGAACAAAGGAAAGGGCAAAGACAATTCTCCCTCATCCCTCGACACTCCTCCCTCCTCAAAAGACGATGACACCGCCCTTTATGTGAAAGGCATGCGTCTGCCGACCAACTTCGGCATCTGGTGGGACGGCGACTTGCTGCGTGAGATGCTCGACCACGCCACCGTTTCAAAATACGACTGGAACACAGGTCGGGTTCATCCGATTGTGAAGTTTGACGGTTGCCAGTTCAACAACTGGACGAAATCGAACCCCTGTCTCAGTGCTGACATCCTCGGCGACTGGCGCGAGGAGGTCATCACTCGCACAGATGACAGCAGCGAGATGCGCGTCTACGTCACGCCCATCCCCACCGACCACCGCATTAACTGCCTCATGGAGGACATCCCGTATCGTCTGAGCGTCGCCACGCAGAACGTGGCCTACAACCAGCCGACTTGGACCGGCTTCTATCTCGGCCCCGACAAAACCGCCGTGGAGTTCCTGAAGTGACGCCGGATTGGATAAATCTTTAAGTCAGGGCATCTCAAGAAAGCAAAAGTAGAGACATATTTTCGCTACTTTTGCTTTCATAGTATATATTACCGGACCTAATCGCCTGTTTTTATTTGTATCACGGCCGCCGCTGTGTCGCGTCAACGATGTTCCGGGGCTGAAAGGAGCTGCCGGTCGTGATGCTATATGTGTTCCGGAACTACCCCGTCCGCCTACATACATTGCTTCGGGGAAATGCCGAACCTGTTCTTGAACGCCACGGAGAAGTGCTGGGAATTGTAGAAGCCCACGGACGTTGCCACCTGCTGGACGTTCATCGTGTTGTCCGGAGCGGTGAGAATGTCGTAGGCCCGTTGCAGCCTGATACGGCGGACGTATGCGGCGGGAGTTTCTCCTGTCAGCGTCTTCACCCGCTTGTTGAACGGCGTCTTGCTCATGCCGAACAGCGCGCTCAGTGTCTCTACGTCGAGTGTGGCGTCGCCGAGTCTCTCCATTATGATGTTGTCCAGCTGCTTCAGAAACATCCGGTCCTTCTCTTCGGTGATGAGTTTCGGCACGCCGGCCGGCTTCACGGCCGCCAGATTGTCTGCGGCCGGCCGGACCTCGGCGGTGTTTTCGCGTGTCCTGTTCAGGAGGTTCACACATTGGGCCACCAGCACCTCGGTGTTGAAAGGCTTGCCGATGAATGCGCTGACACCTTCATCCAAAGCCTTTGCACGCTCCTCATCAGTCTCCATAGCTGTCAGCATGATTATTGGTATACGGGAGCAACGGTCATCCTGCCGCATTTTCCTTACCAGCTCATAACCGTTCATGCGCGGCATCATCACATCAGTCAGCAACAGCCGGTAGTCTGCCGGCCCTTGCAGCCTCTCCCATGCCTCCACGCCGTCGTGAGCCACGTCGACTATGAAATATCGTCCCAGCACGCTGCGCAGCAGCAAGGCTACGTCGGTGTCATCTTCCGCCACGAGCACCCTCACGTCGTTCATCGGCGGCGGGGCCACTTCCTGATAGCGCGTGGCCGTTTCCTGCGTTACCGCTCCGCCGTCAATCAGGACAGACGTCTCCCTCATGAAGTCCTCCTCCGCATAGACGTTTCTGTCCATAGGCAGTGAGACGGTGAAGATGCAGCCGCCTCCGGGATTGTCCTCGTGGGTGATTGTGCCGTGATGGGTGCGCACGAGTTCCCATGTCAGGTTGAGTCCGATGCCGATGCTGTCGGCCGAGACCTTGCCCGTGACGAAGCGCGAGAACAGCTCTTTCTTCTTCTCCGGCGATATGCCGATGCCGGTGTCCGTCACGACAAGCCGCAGTGTCTCCGTGTCGTGCCTTACGGCCAGTGTCACGGTGCCGTCGTTGGGAGTGTACTTAAAGGCGTTTGACAGCAGGTTGTGGACAATCTTGTCGAGCGAGCTGCGGTCGGCAAACACCTTCATCGTCTTTTCCTGCGTCACGAACGACCTGCTGATGTGCTTCTCTTCCGCCACATCCGCAAAGCTCTCCCATATATCTCTCACGAAGCCGACAATCTCAGTTTCCTGAAGAGCCAGCGAAAGTTTTCCGTTTTGCATCTTCCTGAACTCCAGCAGCTGGTTGATGAGCCGCGACATGCGCCCCACGCTTCTCTGGATGTTCGACAGCGGCATCTTCATGTCTCCCGGCACGTTCTGCGTCCTCATGCGTTCCATGGCCCCCTTGATTATGGTCAGCGGCGTGCGGAACTCATGGGATATGTTGGTGAAGAACCGCAGCTTGTATTCCGTCAGCTGCCTTTCCACCTCGACATCCCTGCGCAGACGGTACATCGTTCTGGCGTTCCGGTAAACGATGAGGCCGATGCCCGCGGCCGCAACGCCATAGAGCACCATCGCCCACCACGTGGCCCATAGCGGAGGCCGCACCGTTATGGTCAGCAGCTGCTCGTCTGTAATCCATTCGCCGCCACGCCGGCGGTGTCTCACCTGAAAGACATATCTGCCGGGTTTCAGGTCGCGGAACGTCGCGAAGTTGTATTCCGACGGCGTGCTCCATGTCTCATCCAGCCCCATCATCCTGTAAGAATAGTCCGTCTGCATCCTGTCACCGTAGGAAAAATCGGAGAAGAAGAGCGTTATGGAGTTCTGGTTGTGCTTCAGCGTCACTTCCCTTACGTCGCTGATTTCACCGTCGAAGGGACTGTCATCGGTCATCTCATACGCCTGTATGCCGTTGATGGTCATGCCCGTGATGCTGACCGGCAGATTGGTTTCTCCTGCTTGTCTGAGAGATGTTCCCCGGGTGTCCACGATAACGATACCGTCTAACGACCCCAGCGCTGTCCGTCCGTCTGTCAGGCTGGCTATACAGCGTTCGTTATAGAAGTTCCGTCTCATATCATTATCAAAGTAGATGGTCCTCAGCACGTCCTTTCCCTCGGCGTCGACGATGGCGCAGCCGTCCTCGGTCGTGATACAGACAGTGCCGTCCCGTGTCTCCGCAATGCCCTGTACCACGTTGTTCGGCAGTCCGTCAGCAGTTGACAGACGCCTGAAACGGCTTTCGTCACGGCAGTCCCTGCTGCCGGTCATCAGCCCCTTGTTCTCCGTGCCGATCCACATCCTGTGGCGTGAGTCCTCAAACGCCGTGCGGGTAGGGGTGGACGTCACCTTCCTGATTCTGCTCCTGTCGCCCGACAGCTCGTCGGGTCTGAAGACATAGAGGCCCGAGTTCGCGCAAAGCCACACCGTGCCGCGACTGTCCTCGTACATGAAACGGGGAGCAATGCCGCTTATCACGGTCCGTTCCGTCACGGTTCCGTTGTCATATCTCAAGATTTTCAGGTCGTTGGTGATGCCGCAGGTCCACATCCGCCCGCGGACGTCACGGTAGATGCAGTCGACCCTGCCGCCGGAAAACCACCGGCCTTCTATCAGTACGCCGTGCTGCCTCGCACCCAACCACAGTCTGCCCTCCGCGTCACGGCAGGCCGACAGATAGTTCTCCTCCGGCACCTTCAGCGGCGTGAACGTCCTCATCGCCCCGTCGGCCAGCATGATGCTTCCCGTGTTGTTGGCTATCAGGAAAGTGCCGTCCTCCTGCTTCTGCATCATCCGGACATTGCTGTACGCCGGAGAATGTCTCTCTCCGTCGAGGAACGTCACGCTGACCATCTGCCGTTCACATCTCAGCCGGACGATGCCGTAATGCTCCTGCGACACCCAGATGTCGCCGTTGCGGTCTTCATGGATGGCGACAATCATGTCGTAGTCAATCACGTTGTTATTGTCCGCGGCGCAAAGGTGTCTCACGGCAGCGGTCTTCTTGTCGTAGATAAATACTCCGTTGCCGTTGACCGACGCCCAGATGCGTCCTTTCCGGTCGGTGACGACAAAGACTTTAAGCGAGTTCACTAATGCGGCGACCCGCTCGTCATAGACATTAAAGCTATAGGTCCGGTCGCTGTTGCGCTCGCGGTAGACCACCATTCCGTCGCTGACCTTATAGCGGTTGCCCCTGTTGTCCGTCATCCATCCTTCCGCGTCCTTCCTCGTGTTCCTGCTCTTTGACTGGTAGTGACGGAAGACACTGTCGTTCATCAGGCGGTATGAATATCCGTCATACTGCCACGTGTAATACTTTGAAGTGAGATAGAGAAAGCCCTTGCTGTCGCTGTCGATATATCTGATGTCGTTGTCCGGCAGTCCGTTTGTCGTGGAAAGATGGTAGGCCGTTATCTCTTCCGCTGCGAAAGAGACACCGGACGCCAGCAGGGCGATGATGAGCAAAGCCAGTTTCTGCATCGCAGCCCTTTCATTTAAGTTCCTCACAAGTACCATACGCCATACAATTTTAAGAATCAAGATGCGCGACACGGCTCACGTAACACAACAGACAGTGTGCTGTCCCATCCGCAGAAAATCAAATCTGCTGAATGAAACGGCCGTGCTTCTGCATAAGTCAGACGGAGCTGATCATGCGGCAAAGATAGCATTTATTTCGCCACTGAGCGCGAAATCAAATAAAAAAGCACAAAAACAAACAGAAAACAGTTGCCCGATATATAATTTTGCGGCAGAAATCAAACAAAACCAGCTTTATAACTAATTTAAAACTATTAAGAAAATGGTCAAACATCTATCTACAACAATCCTGCTTCTGGCATGCAGCCTGATGTCTCTTGCCGTCACGCAAGGAGACTATGTTTACACGAAGGCCGCCTGTTTCTATCTTTCAGGCCGCAACATGGTGGATAACGGCACGTTCAGCAACGGTCTCAGCGGTTGGACCACAGCCGCCGGTGAGGCGTTGAGCGGCGACGATTTCTCCGTCGACGCCGGCGTCCCGGACGGGACCGGCTGCCTGACGGTGCTGAAGTACGGCACCAACAGTAGCGGTGCAAGCATCCTGAAGACCGTCCCCGTTCAGGGAGGAAGGACTTACGTCATTACATATAAGGCGCGTCCCATGGAGAGCAGCAGCACGACGAGCGTCAGTGATGAGAAGACGAACTATCAGAACGTCTACTTCAACACCGACGGCACCTGCTCGCTCAAGTCCGCCGGCTTTGCAGCGATAGCGAAGACCAAGAGCTACACCTCCGGATGGACCGAGATAATCTATAGCTACAGCCCTGCGTCAAACGGCTATATCGTGATCAACTTTTCCGGTCTTCAGGCCGGAGACAGCTTCACCGACTTCGGCGTGTTTGACGCATACGAGTGCGGAGACGACCGCCGGCTGAAGAAAATGTACGACGTTGCCAGCCGCTTCCTTGACGACCAGCGTTTCCCTAACGGCAGGGATGAGTTCAGCGAGTTTGTCAACGGTGACATACTCGCCTCTTACGAAGCCGGCATTCACGATGAGGCAACGATAGAGGACATAGAGTCGCTCTTCTATACAGACTACCTTGTCGCTTTCCTTGACGCCAACACCGTCAACTGCAACGCATACCTGAAGTACATGGACTTCGAGACCGGAATAACCGCACCGCAGTGGAAGGTCGGCAACATCGGCGGCAGTGATGCGTGGGTGTGCACGCCGGGAGCCGGAGACCGCTGGATGCTCATGCCGCCGTCATACGCCTCGCGCAGTCAGGAGTTCTTCAACAGCGTCTATGTCGACTATCAGGTCGGCAACGGAACAACCGAGCTGAAGGACGGAGAGCTGCGCCAGACGGCAGACCTGCCTCCGGGAGAATATCTCTTCTCAATCCGTGGACTGGGCTACCGCTTTGAGGGACGCACCTCAAATCCCGACTACGATTATGACATCGAGGGCACGTCGCTGTTCGTCAACGACGGCAGGACACAGGCCACGCCGCTTGAGGTCGGCCGCGTCAACACGTTCTACACCATCGGAGAGGTGCGCGAAGGAGAGAAGGTCTCGTTCGGCGTCAGCATAACAGGCAAGCAGGGCCACTGGTATTCCTTTGACGATGCCGAACTGCGTTATATAGGCACGGATCCCTCTGTCATTGAGGAGTATGTCCTCGGAAAGGAACTGGCTGCGGCCCGCAAGTCTCTCCGCGAGGCGATAGATTCGGCGAATATCGTCATCACGATGCCTGATTATCTCTTTGAGAAGACGGCTTTCTCGGAGAAGATTGCCGCCGCGCAGAACATATATGACAATTCCAGAGACATGGAGGAAATCACCACGCAGTCGCGTGAGGTGCTCAACGGCATTGCTGACTACATCCACGCCAACGTCGGTTACACCAATCTCCGCAATGACCTTGCTCATGCCAAAGCCATTGCCAACGCAGACGAGACCCTCACGGCCGTAATCAATGCCGTCGACCAGTATTTCGCTGCCCTGACCGAACGGCCGGATGACGCCGTCACCGAGAAGAACAAGGCTCTGCTCGACGCTGAAAACAACTTCCTGAAGGGCACGGCCAGCTATAACACACCGATGAACGTACGCTTCTTCAACGAGACCTTTGCCAACGAGTCGTATGGCTGGGAGACAGACGACCTTGACAACTGGAAGTATATCAAGGACGACAGATTCACGACGGGTCGTGCCATTCATGTATGGCGTGGCGTGACGGCCCACGATGCCAAGTATGTATGGCAGGATGTGGAGCTTCCCGGAGCGGGTGTCTATGAGCTGTCCGCCGAGATAATCGCCCTCAATGAGCAGCAGTCTTCGGATTCGGAAGAGACGGGTATCTATCTTATCGCCGGAGAGGAGAAGCTGCAGGTGCACACCAAGAGCGCTCCGCAGACATTCACCATTAAGTTCACCGTCGGTGACGGCGCGATGATGCGAATCGGACTTGACGGACGTGAAAATGCGGTCTGCAACACAATAACAATGGGCAATGTCGTGTTAAGATACTATGGACCTGCCGACAAATACGAGGAAGATTCCAATGCCGGTGCACTCGCAGAAGCGAAAAAGGCACTTGAGGATGCCATAGCCGTAGCCCAGGGCTATCTCTCTTCGTCACGCAATCCTAATGGCGTTGACACAAAGCCTTTCGCCGATGCCATCGCCGCTGCACAGTCGAAGACAGACGGCACGCTTGAAGTCCTCAAAGAGGCAAAGGAAACCCTCCTCAGCGCCCAGCGCCGGTTCTTGCTCAGCGGTGTATATCCGGCTGAAGGCACATGTTTCGATGTCACCTTTGCCATCAACGACGCCGAGATGAACAATCCCGAAGCATGGACGGTGGAGGCCACGGAAGACCTCGTCTACAGTGAGGAAGGCGGATTCTACGGATATTTCCGCGCCTCTTCCAGCAATGTCGGAACCATCGGACAGGATATGAAGAACATGCCGGCCGGCAAATATGTCGTTGAGGCAGACGCCTCGTTCCGTTGGGCAGCACCTTCCAACTTCCAGTTTGACTGGTATAACGGCACACGTGACATCTGGCTGCATGGTGTAAACGAGCGCGTACGCCTCAAGGGACTTGTCGAGGGATATACCGAAGACGACGTGAAGGACAATGTCCTTACCTATGACAACGGCGCTACACTCACGCTCTATGACTATACCCACGCCACGAATATCTTCCCGATACTTGACACGCAGGCCATTGAAAACAAGGTTGAGTTCCAGTATGACGGCGCTGAGGACCTGAACATACACATATATTATAATATACGTCAGTCCTCCGCTATATGGGTAAGTGCCTTCCGGCTCTATTTCCTCGGTGACGACAAGGGCAACCTGACTGGCATTGAGACCATAGAGACATCTGACGCCGGCGCAGAGCGGGCTCAGACGATATACAACCTTGCAGGACAGAGGGTGCAGACGCCGCAGCGTGGCATATTCATCATCAACGGCAAGAAATGCGTAATCAAGTAAATTAGTGATAATATGTTAGGATGTAGGATTGTTATTATCTGTGCGATGGCGTTGGCCTGCGGGGCTAAGGCCGTCGCACAGGAGACAACCAAGGCTTTCCCCCACGAGAAACTGTCTCGTGGGGTGGTGGCCACAAAGATGGCGGAAGGCAATCTCGTCAGCTGGCGCGTGTTCGCGACGGACAGCAAGGCGACGGCCTTCGACCTCTATGACGGCCAGCGCATCGTGGCGAGCAATCTTAAAGTCAGCAATTATGCCGACACTCAGGGAACGCCGTCAAGTGTCTATCGCGTAGTGGCAAAAGAAGATGGAGTGGAACAGGAGACATCCGGCGCGGTGTCACCGTGGGGCGATATATTCACCACCGTCCAGCTTGACCGACCTGCCGGCGGCAAAGGCTATCACTATTTCCCGCACGACACCTCCGTCGGCGATGTCGACGGTGACGGCGAATACGAGCTCATCGTGATGTGGGACCCGGACAATCGCAAGGACAACGGAGAGAGCGGCATTACCGGCAACCCTATTCTTGACTGCTATAAACTATCCGATTCATATACGAAGGCGACGCGGCTGTGGCGCATTGATTTGGGAAGCAACATCCGGGCCGGTTCCCATTACACTCAGTTTATGGTCTACGACTTCGACGGAGACGGCAAGGCGGAGATGATCTGCAAGACGGCACCGGGCTCGAAGGACGGTGCGGGCAACTATGTCAGCGAGGCATCAGACGACACGGCTATAAAGAACGTCAACAACCGTCTGTCCTTTGTCAACGGCGACGGCCACATCCTGCGCGGCGCGGAGTTCCTGACCGTGTTCGACGGCATGACCGGCGCGGCGATACACACCGTCTGGTACACTCCCAACCGTGCCGGCGGAACCGGCGCTGCTGCCACCCATCCGACAGACGCATCATTCTGGGGCGATGTCTATGGCAACAGGGCGGAGCGCTATCTGGCCTGTGTGGCATATCTCGCAGGTGCCGATGCCAATCCTTCCGCCGTGATGTGCCGCGGCTACTACACACGAGCTTACCTGTGGGCTGTTGATTTCGATGGGCAGAAGTTGTCCACACGCTGGCTTCATGCCTCGCTGTCGCCGACGGAAGTTCAGCTTACCGATAAGGATGGTAGCACCCAATCATGGACATATACCACCAATACATCCGGCATCACCGGTTCCGGCAATACGGCTTACGGACAGGGATGCCACAACATTTCCGTCGCCGATGTGGATAATGACGGCAAGGACGAGATAATGTTCGGCGGCGCAGCCATTGATGACGACGGCTCACTGCTTTACAGTACGGGCCTCGGTCATGGTGACGCGCAGCATCTTGGCGACCTGTTGCCCGACCGGCCGGGACTGGAGTTCTTCATGGTGCATGAGGATGCGCCTTACGGCTGGACCGTACGCGATGCCGCCACGGGCGAGATTCTCATCCATGTCACGGGCAAGGACGACACCGGGCGCGGCATGTCGGCAGACGTAAATGCCACGCGGCGCGGTCACGAGTTCTGGAGTTCCGACACGTATGATGTCTGCGGCGCTGACGGTAGCGTGATCAGTACGACGGCGGCAGCCCGTCCGAGCTATTGTTTCCGCATATATTGGGACGGTGATGCCTACGACGAACTGCTCGACGGACTGAAACTTGAGAAGCCCACGGCCACAGACGGCACCTATCGTCTGGTGTCACTCGGCAGATACGGCAACGCCGCGTCATACGGAACAAAAGCCAATCCCAATCTTTCGGCCGACCTGTTCGGCGACTGGCGCGAGGAGATAATACTCTTCTCAAAGACAGACTCCAGCGTCATCAATATATTCTCGACTAATGTCGCCACCAAACTGCGGGTGCCGACGCTGATGCACGACCACCAGTACCGCCTCTCCATAGCTTGGCAGAACGTGGGCTACAACCAGCCGCCGCATCTCGGATATTATCTCCTTGACTACGTCTCGCCACATTTCATCTACCGTGAGGGTTCAGCGAAGGAGCAGACCGTCAGCTTCGGAGAGAGCATGAAGCCTGTTGTCTGCGACATGGAGAATTGCACCGACGTCATCGTTTACCGCACATATCTTGATGGAACGAACATAAAATCATACGGCGTTCCCCCGTGTTTCAATTTCACGAAGTCCCCGGACGGCTCTTTCTCCATAACGGGAACGCCCGATTCCAAAGGCCTTTATGAAATTGTAGTGCGCTCCTCCGGCGGCGATTCGGGCGTAACACTGTCCGATACGATAAGGATTCTCGTACAGGATGCCGCCGGTATAGAGAGCGTTAACAGTGAGAACAGCCGCAATGGCAACGACGCGGAGACCGTATATAACCTTTGCGGCATGCGTATGAACGGCTTGCCAGAGCGTGGCGGCATATATATCATGCGCGGAAAGAAATATGTAAGATAACAAAGATACGACTGTGAATAAGATAAGAATAATATGCTCACTGATGCTGTGCATGGTTTCCATGTTGTCCTTTGCCAAGGAACGCGAAGTGATAGACTTCAACCGCGGCTGGCAGTTCTGCCTGACGGACAATGCTTCGGAGCCCGTTCCCGCGTCGGGAGAGACGTGGCGGCCGATAGATCTGCCCTACGATTTCCAGCTCAACATGCCTTGGGACGAGGGCGCCAATCGTGCCCGTGCCTTCAAAAGACAGGCGGCGGCATGGTTCCGCAAGGCTTTCACGGCGGAGCAATCATGGCAGGGCCGCCGTGTGATGCTCGATTTTGAGGGCCTGATGTATTATGGCGATGTCTATCTCAACGGCCGTCGCATCGGTGGGACGGAATACGGCTATTGCGGTTTCGAATGCGACATATCCGGACTGTTGGATTATGGCCGTGAGAATGTCGTGACCGTATATACCAACACGGGAACGGACGGCGGTAGCAGATGGTACACCGGCGGCGGAATAAACCGCGACGTGCGTCTGATTTTGACCGACACTGTGGCGCTTGCGCGTCATGGCATCTATGTCACGGCGGCCCCGAAGCAGGGTGACAGTGGCGTCTGGCAGGTCGCGGTGCAGGCGGAATATGCCGGCCGCACGCTTTCAAAAGGCCGGTTGGAGACAGAGGCGCGCATCCTTGACGCAGCGGGCAACGTCGTGGCCGGCAGCGGGCGCTTCGCCTGTCCGTCGGCTTCACGCCTCGAACTGGTCGAGGTGAAGCTGCCGTTGATAGACGTCGCCAATCCTAACCTGTGGTCCTGCGAGACACCTTATTTATATAATGTGGAGGTAACGACCTATTGCGACGGCGTTGTCCGTGACCGAAAGACGGAGCGTTTCGGCTTCCGTACCATCGAATACGGCGCAGATTTCGGCTTCCGGCTTAACGGCAGGAAGGTCTTCCTGCAGGGCATTGCCAACCATGTTGATTTCGGTGGCGTCGGTGTTGCGGCCTATCGGACGGCCATTGCCCGCCAGTTGCAACAGCTGAAGGCGTTCGGATTCAACGCCGTGCGCTGCTCCCACAATCCTTATCCGGAGTGCTTCTATGACCTTTGCGACGAGATGGGAATACTCGTTGTCGATGAGTTCGTGGACAAATGGAGCACCGACGGCAACTGCTGGGGCGGACGGACTGACTTCCTGAGCTGCTGGGTGCCGCTGATGCAGGAGTGGATCAAGCGCGACCGCAATCATCCGTGCGTGATAATGTGGAGCTTGGGCAACGAAATGCAGCACCGCGAGAATGCCTCCGGCTATATGACTGGCGACTGGGGCGTGACGATGTTCCGCATGATGGACGTGCTCCTGAAGCGCTACGACACCACCCGTCCGTCGACAGCGGCCATGTATCCGTCGCGCGCCAACGGCATACGCCGGGCCGACAAAGGCTTCCGTGAGAAGGAGAACATTCTGCCGCCGGAACTCTCACGCATAACGGAGATAGCGTCATACAACTACGAGTATGCCGACTATCCGCGCTACAAGGAGTGCGACCCCAACCTGATAATCTTCCAGAGCGAGGCTTCCGTCAACGATCTCGTGACGCCGTTCCTGCGCATGGACCGCAAGTCGACGGTCGGATTGTGCTACTGGGGCGCGATCGAGTATTGGGGAGAGTCCGACGGTTGGCCGAAAAAGGGATGGAACTATTCGTTCTTCGACCATACGCTGAAGCCCTATCCGCGTGCCTATCTGCTGCGCTCATGCTTCAAGGAGGACGAGCCGCAGGTACATATCGGCGTGCTGGACGGCGAGCAGAAGAGCATTATATGGAATGACATTCTCTCCGGACGTGCCGAGATGAGCCATTTCTACTGGAAACCCGCCGCCGGAGACAGCATCACGCTGGAGGTCTCCACCAACTGCGACGAGGTGGAACTGCTGCAGAACGGCCGGTCGCTCGGAGTGAAAAGGAACAACCGCAGCAATGACAAGGTAGCCAACAAGCTGCTGTGGCGGGCCATACCGTGGCAGCCGGGCCGCGTGACGGCCGTGGCAAGAAACAACGGCCGTGAGGTCGCCCGCCACGAACTGCGCTCGCCGGGCAAGGCGGTGCGTCTGGAGATGACCGTCGAGGACAATCCGATGCCAGGAGGCCGACCGGCGGATTTGATATATGTGCGTCTGCAGGCTGTGGACAGCAAGGGTCTTCCGGTGGACAACTATGAGGGCGAAGTGAAGGTCGAAGTCGGAGAAAATGCCGCGCTGCTGGCCCTTGACAACGGCGACCATTTCACGGACAGACGTCTCGACATGCCGTCGACGACGCTATACCGCGGCGGTGCGCTTGTCATCCTCCGGCCGAAGTCCGCAGGCGGCACGGTTTCCCTGAAGGCGTCATGCACCGGAATGAAGCCGGTCGTGAAGAAAGTGAATATATAAAAGAACATGCCGGGAATGAATGTGCATATCGAAGAGACATGCACATTCATTCCCGACACGTTTTTATCAGAACGATAACAAATACATAATACGGAATGATACGTTTCAAAAAACTCTTATTGATCATGACCGCCGTCGTCCTTGCGGATATGGCGGTGGCATCGGACAGACTATGGCAGACATTTCTCAAGCCGCAGCAGGAGGCACGCACAAAACTGTGGTGGTTTCACGGCGAGACCGTGACCACGCGCGAGGGTATTGACGCCGACCTTGCGGCCTTCAAGGCGGCGGGCATAGGCGGCGTGGTCTATTACGACCAGACTCACGGCACGGAGCAGGGAGCCTTTCCCGCACTCTCGCAACCGTGGTGGAACATGCTGAAATATGCCGCGCTCAGGGCAAAGGAACTGGGACTGTCGTTTGAGATAGCCGCCAGCAACGGCTACGTGACTGGCGGCCCGTGGGTGTCACTGGAGATGAGCATGAAGGAGATTGTCGTGCTGCGTGACGGCGACCGCGTGCCGAAAGGTTTCCGTGAAATCACCCGCCTGACGCTCCCGCAAGGACTTGACACGTGCATACAGCGAAGCCGTCTGACGCTGAAGGACAACGAGCCGGCGACGATAGTCTTTGACGGCGGCAAGGCGCATGAAGTCCGCTCGCTGAGTCTCATGCTGACGCCGAGAGGAAAAGGATCGTATGGTTCCATGAACGTGCCGGGCAAACCGCAGGAACATCATTTCGGTGCGGGATATGTGCTGATGCCGCCCATAGGCGAACTGGAGAGCAGTGACGACGGCGTGACGTGGCGAACCGTGGCCGAGGTACGCGGCATTGAGGACATCATCGGCCACAAAAGCCGCCAGCGGACGCTGAACTTCAAGTCCGTGAAGGCGCGCTTCTTCAGACTCAACATCCACGACTGGCTCGGTCCGAAGAGCAAGTACACCAAGCTGGAGGTGGAGAACGTCAGGCTGATGGGCTACGACATGCTCGACAACTGGGAGCAAAAGAGCGGACTGCGGAGCGAGGTCACGGCCACGTTGTCGCCCTGGGGCAAGCACAAGACGGGCACCGGCGGCGCGACATACCGCATCGGTTACGCCCCGACCGGAGGCCACGCAAAGCACGGACGCAGCAACATCGTGTGGAACGGGGAGCTGCGGACGGCCAAGACATGGCTGGAAAGCGACGTCCTGAGCGCAGCGGCGGCCGAACATCACTACCGCAGCTACATCAAACCGATTGTCGACACGCTGGCTGCCATCGACTGCAAGCCGCAGGGCGTGTGCATGGATTCCCATGAGGCCGGCGTAGCCAACTGGACGGAGCGGATGCCGGAGCACTTCAGGCGCCTCCGTGGCTATGACCTCGCGCCGTGGATACCGGCGTTAGGCGGCGTGATAGTGGAGAGCCGGGAGAAGACAGAGACATTTCTTGCCGACTACAGACGGACGATAGAAGAGCTGATCAGTGAGCAATACTACGGAACGATGGCGCAACTGTGTCATGAAGACGGGCTGACGCTGACGTCGCAGGCCATGCTCGGCTGCGTGAACGACAATATCGCGTCGCGCGGAATGGTGGACAAACCGCAGGGCGAGTTCTGGGCATATCAGACCAACGGCAACTACGACTGCCTTGATGCCGCGTCGGCCGCCCACCTTTACGGCAAGAAGATTGCGTCGGGAGAGGCGTTCACCGACTCCCCTTATTTCACGAAGGAGACCACGGACGAGGCTGAGGCCACGGCCGGATGGCACAAGCTCCTGCGCATAGCCAATCTGGCCTACTGCCGTGGCATTAACGAGTTTGTCGTCTGTGCATCGTCCTATCAGCCCTGGATGGATCGCAAATATGACGACTCCAGCAGCCAGCACCCCTACATCTTCCACCGCCTCAACCCCGCATGGCCGTGGAGCAGGGAACATTTCTGGGAGTATCAGGCCCGTTGCGCGCAGCTGCTGCAGACGGGACGGCCCGTCGTCGACCTGCTGGTCTACGTAGGTCAGGACGCTCCGCTGAAGACGATGGCCTATAAGCTGCCGGTCATGCCGGAGGGATACAACTTTGATGTCTGCACGTTGAGGAGCCTGAAGGCGTGGAAGGAAAACCGGAACAGCACGTATGCGCCGGACTACAAGGTGTTGGTCGTTCAGGACCGGACATGGATCACGCCGGAGGCAGAGGCTCTGTTCGAGGAGATGGAGTCGCTGGGGATGCTCGTCGTGAGGTGTGACAAGGGCGAGGATGTCGGGGTGGCACTGGCCGCGGCCGGCCTGAAGCCCGACATGAAGATAGTGAGCCGGGATGAGGCGGATGACAAGACGTACTTCTGCCACCGAAAAACAGACGATGCGGACATCTACTTTGTTTATAATCATAGCAACCACGACACGGAAAATCCGTTGGAACTGCGCGATGAGGTGCGCGGGATGGAACTGTGGAATCCCCTGACCGGAGAGCGCCGGAAACCGGAGGACGGCAAGCTCAGGCTCCGGCCATACGAAAGCGTGTTCGTTATAGCCAAGGGAAAGGACGTGATTGACCCGATAAAGGCGCCGTTTCCGATGGCCCAACTGAAACGGAACGTGTTCAAGGAACGGCGAACGAAGGTGGAGGGGCTTCGGGCGAACGCCACAAAGCGCAACACGACGCTCGTCCAGCGCGCCATCGACCGGACGGCAGATGACGGCGGCGGATGGGTGGTCGTGCCCGCGGGCGACTGGAGCGTGGCGCGGATAACGCTGAAGAGCGGTGTCAATCTCCATCTGGAGGAGGGCTGCAATCTCCATTTCTCCGGACTGATAAAGGACTACCGGCCCGCCGTCTTCACAAGAGACGAGGGGACGGAAGTCTACTCTACGGGTGCCTTCATCTACGCACGTGGCGAGAGAAACATCGCGCTGACGGGCAAGGGCCACATCGTCGGTCCTGACACCGGGTGTGAACTCTATCAGACCAACGTTCCGGGACAGGCCAACGCCGAGGTGGCGGTGAAAAAAGGCGAGCCCGTGGAAAGCCGCGTCTTCGACGGGAATAAGAAGAACCGGGGTGGGGCAGTGCTTCTTCCGAAATCGTTCTGCGCCATTGACTGTTCCAACGTGCTGTTAGAGGGTGTGACGTTCGACCGGAGTCTCTACTGGAACATCAACCCCATCTACTGTGACTCGGTGATCATCCGCGACGTCAGCGTCTACAGCTATGGCCACGGCCGGACCGACGGCATCGACATCGAGTCGTCGCGCAACGTGCTGATAGAATACTGCACGCTCGACTGTCAGGACGACTGCTACACGCTGAAGTCGGGTCGTGGCTGGGACGGGCTGCGCGTCAACCGTCCCACGGAGAATGTCGTGGTGCGCAACTGCGTGGCACTGCGCGGTGCGGCGGGCTTCGTGACCGGCACGGAGACGGCCGGCGGCATACGCAATGTCTATTGCACCGGATGCACCTTCGACGGCACGGACCGCGCCATACGCTTCAAGAGCCGTCGGACGCGGGGCGGTCTTCAGGAGCGGATATGGGTGGACAACATCAAGGGACGCAACATAAAGCACTCGGCGATATGTGTCGAAATGCCCGGGGACCGCAGGTGGATGGGCAAGCTGGCGGCGCGTCATCCGGACATGACGGACAGCGTCGTGGCGGCATCGCTGACAAAGGAGAATACGCCCGCCATAAGGTCTATATATATTAATAATGTGGATATAGAGTCGGAGAGGGCCCTCTTTGACGTCGTCGCACTGAGCGAGAGCAAGCTGAAGGACTTCTTCGTGGGTGACTCGCGCTTCGCGTGCAAGACGATAGGACGTCTGAGAGACGTGGCGCAATGCAATCTGAAGGACCTCCGGATCGAAAGCGGCGACACAGCGCTGGTCGTCGACGGCTGCGAGAAGATTTCGGTGTTCCGGATGAACAAGGCCGTCGTGGAGCGGGGAGAGCCGTCGAAGATGGTCGTGGTTCACGACCCCATGCTCGACAGCGACGGCAAGCCGATTCAGGCCCACGCCTTTCAGATTGTGAGGAGGGACAGCCTCTACTACTGGTACGGCGAGAACAAGGAAAAGACCATACCCGGGTCGAATGTCTCGACGTATGGTGTGAGATGTTACACCTCAAGGGATTTTGAGCATTGGGACGACCGCGGACTGATAATGACTCCCGACACCACCGACGTCACCTCCTATATCCACTATTCCCAGAAACTGGAACGTCCCCACATACTTCAGTCGCCGAAGAGCGGCAAGTTTGCCCTGTGGCTGAAGAGTCAGGATACCGACGGCTATTTCGTCGTCATGGAGTCCGACGACTTCATGGGACCCTATCGCTTTGTCCGTGCCATCAAGCCTCATGGCTTCGGTGTCGGCGACTTCGATATGTGGTGCGACCCGCAGACGGGCAAAGGCTATGTGTGGTTTGAGCGTCCTCATTATGAGATGATATGCGCCACGCTGACGGACGATTTTCTCGACGTGACGGATGAATACAGCCGCCATTTCACGGGCCTTCTGCCTCCGCTGACCCGCGAGGCCCCGGCGCATTTTGTCAAGGATGGCGTCCACTATATGTTCACTTCCGGCACGACGGGCTATATCCCCAATCCGTCGCAGGTCCACCGGTTCACCGATCCGCACGGAGCGTATGAGACCCTGGGTGACCCGCACGTCGGTGACCCGTGGCAACACTCCTTCGGTTCGCAGATCACGAGCGTGGTGCGGAAGCCCGACGGAACCTACTGGGCGCTGGCCGACGTATGGCAGCCGGTGACGAACAACACGGACTATGCCATAAGGACGGCGAAGGCAAAAGCCAAGTCATACATCGGTCACAAACCATTCCCGCAGGATTTCACCACGCCCGTGCCCAAGGACAAGAGTCGGCAGACGCGCAACTGCAACGACGCGGTTTATAACGCGACATATCTCTTCCTTCCCATCGACTTCAGCGACCCGGCCCTTCCTGTGATGAGGAGTTCTCTGTAAACATCGTTGCGCAAAAAACGGTGACAAATGAAAATCCCGTTTTAGAACGGCCGGAAGCCGCCGGAAGCATGGC
>ERZ780208.930-NODE-930-length-26357-cov-3.583492_pt1 | contig 26357 bp, 19 predicted proteins | sample MGYA00511167_ERZ780208 | MGnify/ENA primary metagenome ERZ780208 (study PRJEB29588, sample SAMEA2159202) | human gut metagenome | biome: human gut; feature: human-associated habitat; material: faeces | place: Denmark | collected 2008/2010 ...
ACATACACCAGATACGAATACAAATAAATCCACGCGCTGCCGCCAAAAACGGCGACCAGCAGCACGATCAGCGTAGCAATGTCGCCCAGCAGGCCGCCCAGGAAGGCAAGCACCAACAGGACAATGCCCATAACGACAAAGGTGTACCCGCCCATGCGCTGGGTGCGCTGCCAGTTGTGCTCGTCGTTCAGCGCCCAGGGCGTGCGGCAGCCGAAGGTATAATTCTGCTTGATCTGCGGCATAAAATTGCCCAGGATGATGAACAATACGCCGATGCCGCCGCAGACCAGAATGCTGACGAGGTTGCTGCTGTCCGGCAGCTTACCGAAAACAGCCAGGTCACTCAGCCAGCTGAACGCGGCCATCATCACGGTGAACAGCACTACGAACAGGTTCCATACCTTGCCGAACTTCTCAAAATTCTGGTGCTTGGGGTCGATTTTGCGGATGACCTCAAACAAAATCAACATCGCAAACGGCAGCGCGGCCAAAATCAAAACCGTGGATTTCGGCCCCCAGCCATTGACCTGCCCGCTTGCTCCCCAGTGGGTGGGCACAATGTCCGGCAGGGAGGGGTAGAAGTACAGGTGCGCGGCAAAATTCAGCACGCAGACCACGGTTAAAATCCAGAACAGCTTATTCTTTTTCATTGCTATCGTCTCCCTTTACAAGTCCGCAGTCATAAAACCACTTCATCAATTCCTGAAATACGGTCAGATTCACACTGTACACAATGTTCTGGCCGCGGCGCTCATCGGTAATAAGCGCCGCGCTTTTTAAAACGTTCAGATGGTGGCTGACGGACGGCTTTGTCATATCAAAATGTGCGGCGATCTCCCCGGCGGTCAGATCGCCCTGTGCCAGCAGTTCTAAAATGCGCCGCCGCGTCGGGTCGGCCAGCGCCTTGAAAGCATCTCCCAAACAGAACAACTCCTTTCCTGATAAACAATTAGATAAACGTCTAACTGTCTATGCCTTTACTATACTCCTATGCACCTGCCGCTGTCAATAGATATTTTGAAAAATATCTAACTATCCGCTCCCCTCCGACTGCTTCTCCAACTTTTACCAATGATTTTTCCTGCAAATTCACAATTTATTTGCAATTTTCCTATTGACATGGTATGTGAATGTGCTACAATATTAGCAGTCGAACAGATAGAGTGCTAAAGAAAAGCAAACACACGGAATTTGCGGAAGCGGATTCTTGAGCTGCAAAATTCAAGCACTTTACGTGCGAGACTGCCAGAACAATGCGCTATCTGCACTAAAGGAGGTACGCACTATGAACATCGAACAAATGACACAGAAAACCCGTGAGGCTTTGCAGTCTGCACAGCGCATCGCGGTGGAATATTCCAACAACGCGGTGGAGCAGGAGCATCTGCTGGCCGCCCTTGCCCAGCAGCAGGACGGGCTTATCCCGCAGCTGCTGCAGACCCTCGGCATTGACGCCAATGCCTTTGCCCAGGCGGCCTTGCAGAAGGTCGAGGCGCTGCCCCGCGTGACCGGCTCGGGCCGTGACCCGGAGAAGATCTACATCTCCAACGATCTGGACCGCGCCCTCAACGCCGCCGAGCAGCAGGCCAAGCAGATGAAGGATGAATACATCAGCGTAGAGCACGTATTCCTCGGCATTTTGCAGCGGCCGGGCAAGGCTGCCAGCGAAATCTTCAAGACTTTCGGCATCACAACCGAAAAATTTATGAAGCAGCTGAGTACGGTGCGTGGCAATCAGAGGGTCACGAGTGATAACCCGGAGGACACCTACAATGCCCTGAAAAAGTACGGTCAGGACCTTGTCGAAATGGCAAAGGCGCATAAACTTGACCCTGTGATTGGACGCGATACGGAAATTCGCAATGTCATCCGTATCCTGTCCCGCAAACGCAAGAACAACCCCGTGCTGATCGGTGAGGCCGGTGTCGGTAAGACCGCCATCGCCGAGGGGCTGGCGCAGCGGATCGAAAGCGGAGATGTGCCCGAAAACCTGAAGGACCATACCGTGTTCAGCCTGGACATGGGTGCGCTGGTCGCAGGTGCCAAATACCGCGGCGAGTTTGAGGAACGCTTGAAGAGCGTCCTCAACGAGGTCAAGAAGTCCGAGGGCAAGATCATCCTCTTCATCGATGAGCTGCACACCATCGTCGGCGCGGGCAAGACCGAGGGCAGCATGGACGCCGGCAACCTGCTCAAGCCGATGCTCGCCCGCGGCGAGCTGCACTGCATCGGCGCGACGACGCTCGACGAATACCGCCAGAACATAGAGAAAGACGGCGCGCTGGAACGCCGTTTCCAGAAAGTGATGGTGGAACCCACCTCTCCGGAGGAGACGCTTGAAATTCTGCGCCGCATCAAGGATAAATATGAGGAACATCACAACGTGACATACACCGACGAGGCCCTGGAAGCCTGCGTTTCGCTCACCGAACGCTACGTCAGCGACCGCAATTTCCCGGACAAGGCCCTCGACGCCCTCGACGAGGCCGGCTCGCGCGTGCACATCGCCAACATCGTGGTTCCCGAGGAAATCGAAAAGAAAGAGAAGGAGATAGACCTCCTCACCCAGGAGAAACTGGCCGCCGCCAAGAGCCAGGACTTCGAGCGCGCCGCCGCCCTGCGCGACCGCGAAGCCCGCGAAAAGCAGGAACTCGAAAACGCCAAACGCGACTGGGAGAAACGCATCGACGCCGAACGCCGCGAAGTGGATGACGAAAAGGTGGCCGAAGTCGTGGCACTCATGACCGGAGTCCCCACACAGCGGATAGCGCAGGCCGAAGGTACACGTCTGCTTAAAATGGGCGACACCCTGAAGAAAGCCATCATCGGCCAGGACGACGCCATAGCCAAGATTGTGAAGGCAATCCAGCGCAACCGCATCGGCCTCAAGGACCCCGACAAACCCATCGGCACGTTCATGTTCCTCGGCCCCACCGGTGTGGGCAAAACACACCTGGCCAAGAAACTGGCCGAGTACCTCTTCGACTCCTCCGATGCCCTCATCCGCATCGACATGAGCGAGTTCATGGAGAAGTTTACCGTGTCGCGCCTCGTGGGTGCGCCTCCGGGATACGTCGGCTACGAAGAGGGAGGACAGCTTACCGAGAAAGTGCGCCGCCACCCCTACTCCGTGGTGCTTCTCGACGAGATTGAGAAAGCGCATCCCGATGTCTTCAACCTGCTTCTCCAGGTGATGGACGAGGGACGCCTCACCGACTCGCTGGGGCGCCGCATCGACTTCAAGAACACCATCATCATCATGACGTCGAACGTCGGCAGCCGCCAGCTCAAGGACTTCGGCGCCGGAGTGGGCTTCAACACTGCCTCACTCTCGAAAGAACAAAGCCACGGCGTGATTTCAAAGGCGCTTAACCGCGCTTTCTCGCCCGAGTTCCTCAACCGCGTGGACGACATCGTGATGTTCGACCAGCTTGACCGCGACGCCATCTTCAAGATCATAGACATCGAACTGGCCGGCTTCTTCACCCGCATCAAGGGGCTGGGCTTCAACCTCCACCTCAGCGAGGAGGCGAAGGACTTCATCGCCGGCAAGGGCTACGACCGCAACTTCGGCGCCCGGCCGCTGAAGCGTTCCATCCAGAAGTATCTTGAAGACGACCTGGCGGAACTGATGCTCAAACTCAACGCCACCGGCAGCCTCGGCGGCGACGTGGACGTCAGCTACAATAAGGGTGACGAGAAACTGACCTTCAACTACCGTCCGCTCGTGGTTCCCGAACCGGAAGAAACTCCGGACAATCAGGCAGACGCGCCGCATCAACCTGCCGGCGGAGAAACTGCCTCCACAACACCGGAACACCCGGCCGAGTAACATTTTTCAACCCCGCAAACAAGGCAACGGAACACCGCGCTCCGCTGCCTTGTTTTCTTTTGCAAAGTTTGGAAATCCGGGCGGCTTCGGGGCGCTGTTAGCAATTATTCACATTATTAATTTCGGGGTGTGGGGATTTTGACGTAACTTTGCGAAAAAGTTTGCGGAACGGAGATGTGGCGGAATATTTCTTTTTGTCGGAATTATTCGTCTGTTTCACGTTTTTGCAGCCCGTAGTGTGACTGCAAATTTGCCTGTCACAAACATTTTTTGTAACTTTGCCGCGAAATAGGCTCTCCCTCGGGTTCGCCCGGTGTGCCGTATTCGCCGCTTCACCGTGTTCAAGAACCTGCTGTTTTTAAATAAATATTATGTCAAAATTCTTTAAAAGAAATATAACCCGCCTACTCACGTTGCTTACCGTAGGATGCGTCGCCGCATTCGCTTTCTCCATCACCGCCAAACAGAAATCCAAGGATTTCGTCGTGGTAATCGACGCCGGCCACGGCGGCAAGGACGTCGGCGCCGAAGATAACGGTGTACTCGAGAAGGATGTCAACCTCCAGATAGCCAAACGGCTCGAGGAGAACCTGAAAAAGAAAAAAGGATACAAGGTAATCATGACTCGCACGGACGACAAGGCCGTCACCCTGAAAGAACGTGCCGAAAAAGCCAACAAGGCGAAAGCCGACCTCTTCATCTCCATACACTGCAATTCCCTGGACCAAGACAACGCCAACCGAAGCAAAGTGGAAGGCGCCATGACTTTCACCCTCGGCCCGACGGGCGAGGAGGCCAACCGCAAAGTGGCGAGACGCGAGAACATGGTCATCGAAATAGAGAAAAACAAGGAAGTCTACGAGAACTACGATCCTGACAGCGACGAGTCCCACATAGCCTTCGAAATGGCTCATAAGGAAGACCTTAACCGCAGTATCGGCCTTGCGGAACTGATTCAGAAGAACCTGCTCGGCACAGCGGGACGCCAGGACCGCGGCGTGCAGCAGGCCGGCTTCCTTGTGCTCCGCGAAACGGCAATGCCCGCGGTGCTCGTGGAGTGCGACTTCCTCTGCAACGCCAACTCGGCAAAATATCTGGGCAGCTCGTCTGGCCAGAAAAAGATAGCGCAAGGTATCGCCACCGCCGTAGCGCAGTATCGCGAGCAACTCAGGAAATACGGCGACCGCGCCTTCCAGGACGTAGGCGAAGACACCGACTCCGGCGAAGTCTTTGTGCTGAGAAACCGCCAGTCTTCTTCGCGACGCACCTCAGCGCCTACAGCCTCAGCCACCACTTCGCGCAACCGCCAAAGCACCCAGCCTCGCCGGCGCCGTTCCGCCGAAGCATGCCGCGCCTCGGCGGAACGCAACCTTGCGACCGACCACATAGAAGTGCGTCTGGAAAATGAAGAATCCCAGGGCCGCGTCTCCCGCCAGCTCACCAGCGACTCCGCCCCGGCCGCCTCTGCGAAGAAAGCCGCAACTCCGGCTCCCGCCACAAATGAAACAAAAACGGTAGCAAAGAAGGAGAACAAAAAACAGGAGGACAAAAAGGACAAGAAGAAGGAAGAGAAAAAGAAAGACAATAAGAATAACGGCGACGAAGAGGAGACCCGCATCGTCAACGGCCACAAAGTGGTGATAAGCCACACCGAACCGGGCGACGACACACGTTCCCTTAAATCGAGAAAAGAAAACGGCACCACGCAGCAGGCACAACCCTCGGCCCAGCCACGCACACGCCGGGAGACAGCAAATAAAGAGGAAATCTCCACTGATGAAATCTCAGCCGACGACGTTCCTGCCGAAGAGCCGGACGAAGAACCCGCCGAGGAGGTGAAACCTGAAAAGAAAGCCAAACAGCAGCAGGCAGCTAAAACCGAAAAAGAAAACAAACATCAGCAAGCAGCAAAAACTGAAAACGAAAAGAAATACCGGGAAATCATCGAGAGGAAAAGCGAAAGCAACCCTCCCCGCTCTCTGAAAAGCAAGAGAACGCGTAAACCTCTCCTATAAGCATTTCGTTAAAACCAATGGTGAGAAGCTGCTAAACATAACCACATCCACACCCACAGGAAATGAAAAAATTATCGTCAAAAGAGTTCATTATCGGGCTTTGCGTCATCGTAGCCCTCGTCATACTGTTCTTCGGAATAGATTACCTGAAAGGTATAAACCTCTTCAAACCGGCCAACTTCTACGTCGCCAACTACGACAATGTGGCCGGACTGGAAGTAGCGTCGCCGGTGACCATCGACGGTTACAAGGTGGGCCAGGTACGCGAAATCAACTTCAACTACGAGAATCCCGGGAAAATAGAGGTGCTCCTCGCGCTTAACAAGGACCTGCAGATTCCCGAAGGTTCGGTGGCCACCATCGGCAGCAGCCTGCTGGGCGGGGGCTCCATCAACCTGACGCTCGGCAAATCTAAGAAGATGATTCCCGTGGGCGGCGAGATAGGGACCAACGCCGCGCCCGACCTCATGGCATCGCTCAGCAAAGACATAATGCCATCGGTCAATTCCATCCTCCCGAAGGTGGACACACTGATGACCAACCTGAATATGCTTACGCTCAACATGAACGCCCTGATGCGCCACCAGGCATTGTTGGCTTCCATGGAAAGGCTCGACGGCATCACGCAGAACGTGCTCTACGCCACCGACGGCCTCAACCGCACGATGAACCGGGACGTGCCCATGATTCTCGGCAACGCCAACGGTGTGGTCTACAACCTCGACACACTGACACGCAGCCTCGGCCGTTTCGGATACTCGCTGAACCAGCTCCCGCTGCAACAGTCCATGGAAAACGTGCAGCGCCTCACGGCAAATCTCGAAGCTTTCTCCGCGCAACTCAACACGGCACTCACCGACAAGAACTCTACCGTCGGCCTGCTCATGAGCGACCCGGAGCTCTACAACCGCCTCACACGCATGTCGGCCGACGTGGATTCGCTGATTCTCGACATACAGCGCAATCCCAAACGCTACATCAGCATCAAGCTTTTCTAAAGCGAAATACAGCACAACGGAAACCGCCGCACCGGGAAATGACTCCTGCGCGGCGGCTTCTTTTATGGATTAAACTGTTTTACTTCGAGGTCTTGGGAACTACGGGAATTGCCGTTGCTCCTATGGGAAATAGCGGGGATTATTATTACTTCGTGCTTTTGAAAGAAATAGGAATCGTGAACTTCGAGGCAACGGGTTTACCGTCGTTTTCGGCCGGAATCCAGTTGCCGGACGAAAGGTTTACTATCCTGAGAGCTTCGGCATCGCACTCTGGGCTTGAACTCCCTTTCATAATCCTGGCGTTGCGGACACTGCCGTCCGGGCATATTTCAAACTGAACGATCACCCGCTCCGTCTTCTCCAACTGCACGTCCTTAGGATACTTGATGTTGTCGCTCATAAACTTCAGGAGCGCCTGCATACCCCCTTTGTAATCGGCTATTTTCTCTGCCGCCGCTACAGCCTTTTCGGGCGCTTTACCGCCCTGCTTGGTGTAAATCATGATTTTGCCCTGGGGATAAGCGGGGTCGTTCTTCACGATGTTCATCGTCACGATGTCCTTCGGGGAAATATCCAAGATAGAACCGGTGAACAGTTTGTCGTCCACGAAGTAGGCCGGATTCAAGTCTGCGGTCTCTGAAGCGGCTTCCTCCAGAGCCGCTGTCCCTCCTTCGGTTTCCACTGTAGCGGGTTCTTCAGAAGCGTGGTCAAAGAGGGTTTCTTCGGCAACGGCTGCATGCTCGTCGGTGGCGGAAATTTGCCCGTTAACAGAAATTTTCGTAACTTTGCCAACTGTTAAGGAGGTCATGGCCGGTTGGTCGGCCGGGCTCAGGCTTCCGAGTGAGTCGGCAACCACGGGTTGTGAGAGCACCAAGAGTGCCAATGCTCCGGCAGCCGGAAGCATCATCGCCGTCATGCGGCGGATTCCTTTTGATTTTTTTGTCATCATCATAGTTATACGTGTTTTTATTTGACTGTGATTCAGACTGTCGGCAATGGTCGGGAAACTGCTGCCGACGGTCTTTTTTAATAACATCATCTGATATTCCACGCGGCGCGAAGCGTCCACGGCGCCATCTACCTGGAACTCATGCACCAACTTCAGCTCGCGCATCATAAGCCACGCCGCCGGACTGAACCACTGCAATACGGCGGTCAGCTGTGCCGGTATCAGGTCTATCCAATGCCACAACCGCTTGTGCCGTAGCTCGTGGCCCAGCACCATGTCGAAATCCTCGTCACGATCGCCGGGACGCACCACTACAAACCGCGCCCAGCTCAGCGGCGACGGCGCTTTATCATTTATCACCAGCGTATATCCTTCGCAGCGCTCTTTCTCTCCGCCTGCTATCAACCGGAAAAGCTTCACCGCGCCGACCAGCGTAAACGCCGCGGCAACTGCCGCACCGCAAAGGTAAAGCCACTTTACCACCGACGGCCAATGGATGGAGAAACCTGACTCCTGAACAGCGCCTGACGGAGCGTTGTCACCTATCGCTACTAAAGGAAAGCCGACTTCGACCGTCGGCGAATCAACGCTGACCATCAGCGGCAAGAGCGCCGGCAACAGCCACGACATGGCGTAAACGAGCAGCAACACGGTGCGGTTGAAGGCATGGAACGTGCTGCCTGCCATCAGCCATTTGTACGCGAGGTAAAGGAACGTCATCACCACCGCGCTCTCGATGAGGTAAATTATTACATCGGACATGGCGGTCACCCCTCCCCGGTGCGTTGCGATTCTATTTTCTCAATGAGTTCGCGGAGCTCGTCGGTGGTTATCTTCTCCTCCGAAACGAGAGCCGAGACAAATCCCAGGTAGGAATTGCCGAAGAAACGGTTGACCAGCCCTTTGAGGGAACGGTCGCGGTATTCCGAACCGTCGGAAGTGGAGAAATAGCGGTAAGAGTTGCCGATCTGCTCATGCGAAAGCCAGCCTTTGGCTTCCAGTGAGCGCACGAAAGTGGAGACGGTGTTGAAGTGAGGCTTCGGCTCGGGAAGCATCTCCACCACCTCGCGCACAAACATAGGCCCCTGCTGCCAGAAGCACGACATAATAGCCTCTTCCTTAGGCGACAGCGCCTTGATGGCACCACGCTTCGGCGACCTTGCGCCACGGTGACCGTCCCCCCCTTCTACCTCGGGTGAAAGCGAGCCGGAAGCACCCGGCTTCCGCGAATTAGCGCCTTGGCGCGCTTCCTCTTCCCGTGAAATAATATCATTATCACTATCTTTCATAATCGTAAGCGAATAGTTACAGCGCAAAGTTAAAACTAAAAAATTAGTTACACAATTAATTTATTAGTTTTTAACATAATTAAATAGTTGGTAACAATTAGAGCAAGATAATTATACTAAACACAGTAAATATCTGTGCATTCTGTTATAATAAGCAAAGTAAGTAAATGTGCATTTTACTGTAGTCCGAATTGCGTCAGCGCCTCCGTCAGGAGGCATATTTTTCCGTCAGAAAGCGCTGGCGCAATTCTTTCTACCGCAAAATGCACATTTATATTTACTGCTCAACCTATAAGTATATAATGTCCCTACTCTGCTCCGAGGATTTTCTGCATTTCGGGAGTCGGGGCGGCTTGGAGATCTATGGGCTGTTTAGAGACGGGGTGGATGAACTCTATGCGGCGAGCCAGAAGCGAGATGCTGCCGTCGGGGTTACTGCGGCGCGCACCGTACTTCAGGTCGCCCTTTATCGGTGTTCCGGAAAGGGACAACTGGGCGCGTATCTGGTGCTTGCGCCCGGTGAGCAGTTTCACTTCGAGCAAGGTGTAGCGTTCCCCTACTGCCACGGTGCTGTATTCGAGCACGCATTTCTTCTGGTCCTTGTCGCGCGGCCGCGCGCGGAACGTCTTGTTGAGCCGTCCGTCGGAGACGAGATAATCGGTGAGGCGCCCTTCCGGCAAGTCGCGTTTACCCTCTACGAGCGCCCAATAGGTTTTATGTATTTCCCCTTTGCGCAGCATGTCGTTGAGGCGCGTCAGCGCTTTGGAAGTCTTTGCGAAGATAACGAGTCCGCCGACGGGGCGGTCTATACGGTGCACCACGCCGCAGAACACGTTTCCGGGCTTATTGTATTTCTCTTTGAGATATTCTTTCACCATCTCGGAGAGGGGTTTATCGCCGGTTTTGTCGCCCTGCACTATTTCGCCGGGCTTTTTGTTGACCACTATTATATGGTTGTCTTCGTACACTACGTCCATCGCTGCAAGAACCTGATTGTTAGACAAATAAAAAAGGCCGAAAAACTTCGGCCTTCGTTAGTGGGGGGGGCAGGCCTCGAACCTGCGACCTTTGGGTTATGAGCCCAACGAGCTACCACTGCTCCACCCCGCGGTGTCATTTGCGGTGCAAAGTTACTGCCTTTTTCCGGACTGACCAAATTTTTCACCATAAAAATTATGTTAAAAATGTTTAACCTATCTGTTTATTTTTGTTAATTCATTTTATATCTCTATATTACAGCACTTTACAGATTCAATGACAAAAATCATCGAAAAAAATTTTCCGTTTTTCTATTGCCATATCGAAATAAATACGTAACTTTGCGCAAAATCTCAGAAAGTGTGCAGTAAAAGCGATTCCGGAACGCCATTACCCCACACTCCTCCGAGACTAAAGCCGCCGGCGGCAAGCGCCGCACCAAGCGGCACGGTTAAACTCCCCTCACAGTTAACATACTCGCTTACACATATTTATGGTTAGAAAAACGCGTGACAAATTTATCGAGGTAGCACGGCAACTCTTCGCCCGGAAAGGCGTGGAGAACACCACTATGAACGACATCGCCTCAGCCTCGGACAAGGGCCGACGCACCATTTATACCTATTTCAAGAGCAAGCGGGAGATTTTCAACGCCGTGATAGAGAGCGAGAGCGACCAGCTCCTGGATCGCCTCCGCCAGATAGCCACACGCGACGAGAATCCCGAAACCAAGCTCAAACAGTATCTGGTGTGCCGCTTCGAGACGATGAAGGAGATAGTGGGCCGCAACGGCTCGCTGCGCGCGGGTTTCTTCCGCGACGTCAGGAAGGTGGACCGCGCCAAGAAAGTCATCACAGAGAAAGAGATAGAGATTCTCTGCTACATCTTGCGCGAAGGCGTGGAGCAAGACATCTTCGCCATCGAAGACATCCGCGACACCGCATACGTCATAACCCTGGCCTGCGGCGGTATGGACGTCTCCTACATCCGCGACAGCCTCCGCGAACAAGGCCTCGACAAATTCCGACTCACCCACTGTGTCTGCGACGTTATTATCAACGGCATAAAGAAGAAATAAAAATATGTATATCAACGCGATGGGGACGTATGTGCCCTCACTACGCATAGACAATGATTATTTCAAAGATGTAAACGGTCTTACCGGCGAATGGATCCTGCAACGCACGGGCATCTCCTCGCGCTCCAAATGCGCCCCCGGCGAGAATGTAAACACCATGGCTTTCGACGCCGTGGAAGACGCCCGGCAGCACCTACCCTACGACGTCAAGGATGTCGACCTCATTGTGGCGGCCCATTACGTGGCCTACGACACGGTGGCTACGGTGGCCCACGAGGTGCAGCGCCGCTTCAATATCCACGGCGCAAAGGCCGTCTACGCCTCGTCCGCATGCTCCTCGTTCATCAACGGACTGGAAATCATAGAGGGGTACTTCGCCATGGGGAAAGCCACAAAGGCCCTGCTCGTCTGCAGCGAGGAGAATACATATTACTCCAACGAGTCGGACCCCAAGAGCGGACATCTCTGGGGTGACGCCGCGGTGGCATTCTTCCTATCCAAAGACAAGGCGGCGGACACCGATGTAAAGGTAAGCACCGTCTTTACCGAGGGGCTCGGCGACATAGGACGCGGTCCCGGCGGCGTGAAACTGCGCCCAAAGGAGGACGGCATCACCATGCCCAACGGGCGCGACGTCTTCATCCACGCCTGCCGGTACATGATATACGCACTGAACCACGCCCTCGGCCAAGCTTCGCTGAAAGTGGAGGACATCACGAAGCTCATCTGCCACCAGGCCAACAAACGCATCGTGGCACAGGTGGCACACCAACTCGACAAACCGATGGACGATTTCCTCAACAACATCGAGGAACTTGGCAATACCGGCTCGGCTTCGGCAGCTCTCGTCCTGGCACAGAACCGCGACAAATTCAAGGCCGGCGACCGCGCGGCGCTGATGGTATTCGGCGGAGGCTATTCCTGCGGCTGCTTCATAGTGGAATTCTGACAATACCCCAAGATAATTCAGCGCGGACACCGACCTTTTCCCGGTCACGGTGTCCGCGCTTGTTTCGCTTATGGCTAAGTTATTTGCGCGCTATGAGGTAGAGCGGGCGGTAGGTCAGCGTGTAGAGTCCCTCCCCGTTCTGCGGAACGGCGGCAAGCAACTTGGAGAGCGGGAAACGGTGGCTGGAAAAACCGCCGACGCCGGTGAGGCGCAGGTGCAGCAGGGCATCTCGTGCCGTCGGGAAAGCGACGGTTATCTCGTCGACGGTCACTTCCACGTCATGGAAACACTCCGACGCCCAGCGGCGGATATCGTCGGGCGTGGCGTAAAGCATCGGCGAGGGTCGCAACGTGTCGAACTCCGAGAGGTTGCCGGGCGCGAAAGATGAGAACGCTACGAGGCCGCCATTTTCGAGATGCCGCGCGCAGTCCGCCAGAAATCCGCGCATGTTCGAGAACCACTGTATGGCCGAAGCCGAAGTTATGAAATCCCAGCGCCGGAAGGCCGGAGCGTCGTGGAGCCACTTCTCGGCGTCGCCGGTGTGGAAAACCATTTTGCGCTCCACCTCGGGCACCGGAGTCTCGTAAAGATCTATGAGGTCGAGCGCGGCGTCGGGAGACGTCAACGGCGCATACCGGCGTGTATAAAGTCCTGTGCCCTGCCCTATCTCCAGCACGGTGCGGGGAGCCGACGTCAGGTTCTCCCCGGCCTTGCGTGCCAGCTCCGAGGCTATGCGCGACTGCACTCCGGCATTGGCATCGTAGGTTTCCAGAGATTCGCGGAAATTGCGTGCCACGCGATCCAGGTTGGCAGCCGTATTGCGCACTATGCTCCGTAGCGGCATATAGTGGCCCATGGCATGGTAAGAGCAAATCTCCGGCTGCGAAGGATGTTCCTTCCAGGCGCGCTCCATATTGGCATACGGAAAAATGCGGTCCTTCTCCCCGAGGTAGACGCGGCGCCACTCGAGATGGGGCGGTTTCGGGTTATCCTCCACGAGCTGCAGTTCAGTTTTCAGCCGTTCTATGTCGGGCTCGGCTTCGAGCAGCGGCTGCATTTTCTCCCACATTTCGGCATCGCCGGCCATACGCCGCTGAAACTTAAGCAGACTGCGCGGCGAGAGACCTTCACAAGTTCCGCGGAAAATGGATGCCGGGATTCCGAGGTTATCGTCCACCGGCCGTTCCGTGCCGTTTATGGCGAAGGCACAGGTGATGTCCCCGCTCCGCAGCGACCAGGCTGCCGCGTGCACGCCCAGCGACCATGCGTAGAGATACACCGTGTCGTAGCCAGCGAGCAGTTCGCGCGGAAAATTATAATCGTCGAACGCGGAGCCGAGCAGCACATCCCACCCCGGAACGTCGATTCCGGAATAGAACGCTTCACCGGTGCTCCATCCGCCGAAAAGCAATATCAGACGTTTATTGTCCTCCCTTTTCAACCAACTGATTTTCATAACGTTGCTATCACTTTGAGAATTTCATCAATATCACGGTCCGTCAGCGCGGCATTGAGCGAGAAGCGTATCCTTTCGGTTCCCGGAGGCACCGTCGGGCGCCGAATGGGCAGAGCGTTGACACCATGTTCGCGCAAATTGGCAGAAAGTTCCACCGCCTTTTCAGACGACCCTACTATCCACGGCACTATCTGCGAACACGACGGATTCTCCTGACCGGTAACGGCTTCGAGACCCCGGCGGAATCTTTCGGATATTGCCCGGAGATTGGCACGCAGGGCATCGGCGGCAAAGATTTCCTGCAGCATACGTAGCGTCCAGGCGTGGCACAGCGGCGGCAACGCCGTGGAGAAGATGAAGCTCCGCGCGGTGTTAAGCAGATAATCCACTACCGTCTGGCTTGCAGCCACGAAAGCACCGGCCGACGCCGCCCCTTTTCCGAATGTGCCTACAAGGACATCCACGGCATCGTCGAGTCCGAGTTCGCGCACAAGCCCGAGTCCGCGCTCCCCGAAGAGGCCGAAAGCGTGAGCCTCGTCCACATACAGCAACGCGTTGGGGTAGCGTCCTTTCACCTCCGCTATCCCGCGCAGCGGCGCCATGTCACCGTCCATGCTGAACACCGACTCGGTGACTATCAGCACTTTATCGAAACCTGCTCCCTCCTTTCCAAGGATGCGTTCCAATCCGCGCACATCGTTATGGCGGAAGCGCACGAAGCGGGCGCCGCTTAGGCGTATGCCGTCGATAATCGAGGCGTGAACCAGCTTATCGGCCACTATTAAAGTACGGGCATCAGCAAGCGCCGACACACAACCTGTGTTGGCATGATAACCGGAGTTGAAGAGCAACACCGGACGGCCATAAGCATCAGCAAGCGTGTTTTCAAGCTCAACAGCTTCCTTCTGGCGCGGCGCCAACAGACGCGACGCAGCGGCTGTGAGAGGCGCTTCACAGCAGGCCATGAAGTCGCGGCGCAGGTCGTCGCGGCGCCCAAGACCCAGATAGTCGTTGTCCGAAAGGTCGTAACGGAAGTAGCCGGCCGCGGGGAGCGCCCGCAGCCGTCCCTCCGCTTTCAGCTGCGCGAGGCGCTCGCGGTATGTCTCTGTGGATGAGCTCATTCCTTATACCCCATCTCTTCAAGTATCCCGAGCAATTCGCGGCAGAGCTTCACCACCTGTTCGTCGCTCACGGCCATGAATGGCGGCATGATGTAGGCGTTAAGCCCGAAAGGACGAATCCACACTCCGCGCTCTACACACAGTTCCTGGAAACGCGCAAGGTCGACCGGCGTCTTGGTCTGCACCACACCGATGGCGCCCAGCACGCGCACTTCCGTCACACCGTCCCAGGATTCCGCCACAGAGAGTTCGCGGCGAAGTGTCTCCTCTATCTCATGCACACGCTGCCGCCACGGCTGCGAGAGCAACAGCCGCACCGAGGCACACGCCACGGCACATGCCAGCGGATTGCCCATGAACGTCGGGCCGTGCATTATGCACCCTGCCTGCGATGATGAAATCATCTCTGCCACACGCGCCGAAGTGGCCACGGCTGCAAACGTCATGAAGCCCCCCGTTATCCCTTTCCCTATCAGCATGATGTCGGGTTCCACACCGGCGTGGGTGTAAGCGAAAAGCTCGCCCGTGCGGCCGAAGCCGGTGGCTATCTCGTCGAATATCAGCAGGATGCCGAGACGGTCGCACTCCTTGCGCAACTCCCTGAGATACTGCGGGTGGTAGAAATACATTCCTCCGGCTCCCTGCACTACCGGTTCGAGGATAACGCCCGCCAGTTCGGAGGCGTGCTCGCGCAGCAACTGCCGCATCGGCTCGAAGTCTTCGGGGTCCCACTCGTCGCGGAAACGGCACTTGGGACGCGGCGCGAAGTAGCGAATCGGCAATGCCGAGCCGAAGGCGCCGTGCATACCGGTCACCGGGTCGCAGACGCTCATGGCGTTCCACGTGTCGCCGTGGTAACCGCCCAGGATTGTGGCGAAGTTGGTGCGCTTCGGGTCGTCCTGCGCCTGCACCGCCATCTTCATCGCCACTTCGGTAGCCACCGACCCGGAGTCGGCATAGAAGATATGCTCCATCGAGGGTGGCAGAATGTCGAGCAACAGCTTGCCCAGCTCGATGGCAGGATCGTGCGTCAGTCCTCCGAACATTACGTGTGACATACGGTCTATCTGCCGCTTTGCCGCCTCGTTGAGCACAGGGTTATTATAGCCGTGGATAACGCACCACCACGACGACATGCCGTCGATGAGGCGGCGGCCATCGGCAAGCACCAGTTCGGCGCCGTGCGCTTCGCTGACTTTATATGTAGGCAACGGATTGTGGGTCGAAGTGTAGGGATGCCACAAATGCTGCCGGTCGAAAGAATCAAAAATTTCCTCGTTCATGATTTCACGTTTCATGATTTTAGACTTGAAGATGACGGCCTCGGCCCTCACTAAACAAGCCGATGATAAGTGAACGCAAAGTTACAAAGAATCTGCGAAACAACCTCCCTGCCCCGCCAAAAAAACACACCACAGATACGTATTAAGCCGGATAAAACGAAAAATCCATATTGCGCTTTCAACCGATAATATATTAGCAATCAACATATTACAAGCAAATTAGCATCTATGGATATAAGATGGGTTAAATTTTTTCAATTAAAAATTTTGATATTCCGAAACATTTTTGTTAAATTTGCCGCAAAATAAAAAAGATAAATCGATTTAGCTTTTCAGGGAATGCAAATGAATTTTTAAGTTCAATTACCAATTAAAATGCATATCACTCAATTTAAAATTTTTAACTATGACAACAACAGAAAAAAACACACGTATAGCGGAAAAACAACCGCAGCCGGCCGTCGGTCAGGCAATAGTGCTGGACACACTCACTGACCTTCGCGATGCACCACCGGGGACAACTTTCCTTATACAGAAAGAAGTCGTGGATTATGACTTCAACCCTCGTTTCCGCAACGGATTTACACTCAAAGAAAACATCACTTTGATTTTTCAAGGGGGATGTCTCATGGTTCCCTCAGGTAAAGCTCAGTTCTATATTCAAGGTAACCAGACTGCCATTGAAGCCCCTATTGATCAAATATTCGGGGAGGGTCTCGACATCGCAGGCTCATGGCTTTGCGACCGCGCATATCCACAGTGGTTCGACTGGAGAGTCGGTAAGGAAAAAGAAAATTCTTACGACGGGGACCACATTGACTGCGCGATAGCCATCAACCAGGCCATACAGATGAAAAAATCCGGCGAGGTTTTCTTAGCCTCCGGATACTATTACATCGCCACACCAATCCGTATGTTTGCCCAGACCCGGCTCATCGGCGAATGGCGCCAATACTCTGGCGATGAATACGGCGGTACCATGATTATTCCTTATCTAACGGATTCTCCTTCTGATTCTCCATGGCCAGATCAGGCTATCGTGTTCATTAACACAATAAAAGCCACGGATGACAATGGCAATATCATAAAAGATGAAAACGGGGAGGATAAACTGACTTGGGAACAAGTATACCCTGTTCCCATGGGACTACTCAAAGGCATCGTATTCAGGAATATTGGGAACATTGAAGAGATTTCCCGTATTCCGTGCTGTATTGTGGAAGGCGGCTTCACATTCGAAGACTTACTGTTTGCTTCGTTCCGCCGTTGCATAAAGTGGGGCGAACATTATTCCGACTGCAAGACCATCCGAAGATGTGTGTTCTACCCTATCGAAAACAATATCGATATGGGCAGCGACATCTGCTACGCAATAGAAATCCGCGGCCTTGGCGATGCCCTCAGAATAGAACAATGTCATATATCAGACGCCGGGACACATGACAATAAGGGAAAGTTGACTGCAAGAGCATTCGATGCTCTGTATCTCACCGGATGCAAAGGAGGCTCTATCGTAAACAACATATTTAACAGCAGGGTGCTGCTTCAAGGATGTATGGCTGTCAATTTCTCGCAAAACCATCTCGAAAGAGGTTCCCAGCTTACCATCGTGGCATGCGACATGACCATCCGCAACAACTACTTCGAGAAGACTACAGTTCCTCCAGTTGTAGTTGACTTGGCTCCCGACGGCAAACTAAATATTCCACCAACAAAAAGATTCAAAGACTACGAGAAGCACCACAATTCGAATCTTAGAATCTCGGACAATATCTTCTACATTTTTCAACCGTCAAAATCTCCTGAGAGATTCCCGGCAAAGGAGATATGCGAATATGACATAGCCCTTTGCGTTGGCAAAGGACAAGAGCCATACTGCATTCATCTACAGCAGAATTACCGCTACATACGTCATGAAAACGGTTCAAATGAGCCTACGGGAATTTTCATTGGCACATTTACGCGCACCTCGGGTGATGAAAATACTCCATCTATAACTTCAGACTATTCGTCATTCGACGACTTCAATAGCAGGAGTTACTTCCTGTCTACCGAATGTACTATCACACCCGGTCTCCGCATCGATGCGACAAGGACATTCTCCGAAGTGCCTTCCATCTCTTCGATAAAAGTATGGTCTGCACCTGGCGACATACCAAACGCAATCAAATCAAGCGTTCCTACGATAAATCTGCCCGACGACAATAGCTGGCCGTACAAATATCAGGCACAGATGATTATGGATTCCGCCAGGCATATTGCCGGTCCCATCGTGGATGTTAATGTGTGGAAAGACAAACCGACGTATGATTCCGCAGGCGGCCAAATATTCAGTCTCAGCACTACCCCCGCAAGGAGTGCTTTCACGCTAAGGTTAATTCGGTCCAAGCGATTTCAATTAAATGAGGATTACGTTGACATTCCGGTGGTCGGAACAACCTACCTGCATGACAACAACATCAGTGTCAACGGTTACAAATGGCGTCCTTACTTGGAGAGTCAGCCGATAATAGGCCAAGGCCCATCGCTTCCCCGATGGATTCAGTTCCGGGGAGATAACGTCAAGTGCTTCTTCAATGAAACAGACTTAAAACTCTCTTCCGGCTGGAACAACTATGACGAGCTGGTCAACGGCTCACAAAGTTTCTACTACCTGGATCAATGGATTGAACTAAACAAATAACAACAACCATGGGCAAGCGGGCGACGTCCGCACGCGGCATCGCCCGCTTGCCCTCTTAAAAACTCCCAAACATGAATATTCGATTAAAGACTTTACTATTAGCATTGGCTGCGGTATTGATTTCTTTGCCGATTTTTGCCAATCCCAAGGATCCTCACACCAGCAATTGGCCTTACGACTTCAAAGCGGACGGGTTCTACTTTAATAAAATAAATAACACTCAAAATGTTGCAATCAACGGAATTTATTCTAAACCGGAACATTTAATTGTGCCTTCTACTGTAGAATACGAAGGAGTAACATATACAGTAACAGAATTAAACAAATTTTGCCTCGCAACTGCTTGCGGGCCTGGCTACTTTGACCACACTACGTATGCTTATAACTATGACACCAAAAAGATAACCATACCTGAGACGGTAACATCAATCGATGGACTTGGTTTCAGCGGAATTATAAATGTTACTGAAATTGATTTTCCGGAAAGTCTCATATCATTTTACTATTATAACAGCAATGACTATCCCGGACATTCTCCGATGGGTCCGTTCATGGATTGCCGCGCTCTAAAAGAAGTTACGCTGCCCAAAAATCTAAAAGTACTGGGTGGTTCGCTTTTCGAGGGATGCACGTCGGTTGAAACGGTCAACGTCCTCGCTCCCATCACTTACATTTCAGGATCTGTTTTTTCCGATTGTCCAAATTTGAAAACCATCAATTTTTCAGATCTTTCACATCTCAGGACTATCGGCGGTTGTGCCTTCAAAGGATGTAATGCCACCATCTTAGAACACTTTGAATTTCCCGCTTCGCTGAAAACTATCGGAGAAGAGGCATTCCGTGAAACCCCTATCAAGGAGGTTGTTCTTCCTGCCGGTTTAACGGAGGTCGGGATGGGAGCGTTTTCCTTTTGCCCGGAACTGACATCAGTAACCATCGGGGAAGGCCCGAAGGTTTTCTCATGCACCTTCATGCACTGCCCGAAACTCGCTGAAGTAAAACTTCCGGAGTCAACTACCCAGCTGCAGTTCACATTCTTCAACTGCCCGCAACTGAGTGAAATCAATCTTCCCGGCAATATCACCAAAATCGGAACTCAACCCTTTGGAATGACAAAAATCAGCTCAATCCAAATTCCGTCATCAGTGCAACAAATGGCTTATGATGCCTTGGCCAACTGTGCCGCTCTCACCTCCATAGACTTCCTTGACAGTCCTAAGGTAATTACTTTTTTTAACGACGATGAAAATAAATATTACATCGATGAAAACTTTCTCTTGAAGTCCTGGCAATTATCAGGTTCCCCTAATGTTCAGCAAATATATGTAGGACGTTCACTGAAAAATTACTCTTTCTCCGGATTTAGAAAGGCGTTGAAAAACTTGACATTCGGGCCCGAAGTAAAGTACATCTACGACTCACAGTTTGCAGATTTATCCCTCATTACAACCATTTCAATCCCCGGCAAGGTGGAGACCATCGGCAAGAATGCATTCAGAGGTTGCACCGGACTGACTAACCTTTCATTAAGCTCATCTCTGACTGAAATCGGCGAGAATGCCTTTGAGGGCAATACCAACCTGGCTAAGGTCTCTGTCCCTGACAAAGTGGAGACAATCGGTGCCAACGCTTTCAAAGGCTGTACCGGACTCACCAACCTCTACTTAGGGGCGTCACTGAGACAAATCGGCAACAATGCCTTTGAAGATGACCGCAATCTCGCTATCATTGAGTCGGCTAATCCCACGCCTCCGGATATTTTCTCCGAGACTTTCCTGCGCGTAGACAAGTATAGCTGCGAAGTATATGTCCCCGTAGGGAACGCCGAGCGCTACCGCTATGCCGACTATTGGAACGCTTTCCGTACCTTCAAGGAGAAAGATTACTCAGGCATCAGCGACACCGTAGCCGACGGGACCGCAGTGCGGCTGGAGGGCGGGCGCATAGTGCTTATCGGTGGCGATACGCGCGTCACGGTCTACACCGCCGACGGACGTCTCGTGGCCGACCGACGACTCTCCTCCGGCGAAAGCCTCGAGCTCCCCTCGCGCGGCCTCTACATAGTCACCGCCGCCGGCCGCTCTTTCAAAATCTGCTACTGACACTCCTTATCCAAATGATAACAGGCACCCTGTAGTCCTTCCGGCCGCGGGGTGTCGCTTTTTTCGCTGGCGGGAGGTGGAGAAAGGTGGTTACGGAGGAAATGTTTGGCGGTTCGGGAAATAATGAGTAACTTTGCAATCTCAACAGAGGATGACGGCTCCGCGCCGCCATCCCGCAATTAATAGACAGAAAGATGAAATTACTTGAAGGAAAGACTGCCCTCATCACCGGAGCGGCACGCGGCATCGGCAAAGCCCTTGCTATGAAATTCGCCCAAAACGGCTGCAACGTAGCCTTCACCGACCTTAAGATAGACGACCTCGCCAAGCAGACCGAAGAGGAAGTCGGCGCTTACGGCGTAAAGTGCAAAGGTTACGCCTCTAACGCCGCCGATTTCAAACAGACCGAGAAAGTCGTGGCCAACATCCTCAAGGACTTCGACCGCATCGACATCCTGGTCAACAACGCCGGTATCACCAAGGACACGCTACTGATGCGCATGGGCGAGGACCAGTGGGACGCCGTCATCAACGTAAACCTCAAATCGGCTTTCAACTTCATCCACGCCGTGCTCCCCACTATGCTGCGCCAGCGCGAGGGTTCCATCATCAACATGGCTTCCGTGGTAGGTGTGCACGGTAACGCCGGACAGGCCAACTACGCCGCGTCGAAGGCCGGCCTCATCGCCCTTGCCAAGAGTGTGGCACAGGAGGTAGGCTCGCGCAAGATTCGCGCCAACGCCATCGCCCCCGGTTTCATCGAGACAGCCATGACGGCAGCCCTCCCCGAAGAGGTGCGCAAGGACTGGATGACGAAGATTCCCCTGCGCCGCGGCGGCAAGCCCGAAGACATCGCCGACGTGGCTCTCTTCCTGGCTTCCGACCTCTCGTCATACGTCACAGGCCAGGTTATCCAGGTCGACGGCGGCATGAACATGTAACGAATGTCCGCACCAAGGAAATACGCAATCATTGTGGCAGCCGGGAGCGGCCGTAGGGCCGGTTCCCCGCTGCCCAAACAGTTTCATACGCTGGGCGGACGCACCGTCTTCATGCACTCCGTCATCCGCTTTCTCGACGATGCTCCGGAGGTGACCGTCATAGTGGTATGCCACCCCGATTTCATCCAACTCGTGGAGAAGGAGATGGACGGTCTCGGCGCCGCAGAATGGCTCGTTGTACCGGGCGGCAACTCGCGTCCCGAATCCGTAAGGAACGGGCTCAATGCCATACGCACCCGTCTCGGCACCGGCAAATCGGTACTCATTGCCGTGCACGATGCAGCGCGGCCCCTGGTCTCCGCACTGATGATAAGAGAAGGATGGCACGCCGCCGAAGAGTATCTCGCCGCCGTTCCCGCCCTTCCCGTCACCGATTCGCTGCGGCAATTGTCCGAGGATGGCCGTTCCGAGGCGCTGGACCGTTCGCGTTTCGTAGCCGTACAGACGCCGCAGGTTTTCCGCGCCGACATACTGCTTCGCGCTTACGACCGTCCCAAAGGGGATCTCTCTCTTTTCACCGACGACGCCTCGCTGGTGGAAGCCTCAGGTGTGCCGGTAGCACTCTATCCCGGCTCGCCGGAAAACATCAAGATAACGCATCCGCGCGACTTTGCCATAGCCGAAGCCATTCTCCACGAAGCGGAAAAGTAACCGCGCGCAACTCACATGGAAACGAAGTACATAAAGGGAGTGGGCGAAAAACGGGCCAAGTTGCTCGCCAAGGATCTGGGCATCAACGATGTCCGGGAACTGCTCTACTACTTCCCCTACCGCTATGTGGACCGCAGCAAGTTCTACCGCATAGCCGACTTCGACGGCGAAATGCCCATGGTCCAGGTGCGCGGCCGCTTCGTCCGTTTCGCCGAAGAGGGAGAGGGTGCCAAACGCCGCCGCGTGGGACTCTTCAACGACGGACGTTCCATTATGGAGGTAGTATGGTTCTCGGGGCTGAAATACATCGCCGAGAGCGTGGTCTGCGGCGTGGAATACGTCCTCTTCGGCAAGCCGAGTTTCTACCGCGGGGCATACTCCATGGTGCATCCGGAAATAGAACGTGCCGACGCCGGCCGTGCACCCACGGGTTTCCGCGGCACATATACACTCTCCGAGAACGCCCGGCACAGCAACTTCACCCAGAAGTCGCTCTCCGGCATAGTTGCCAACGCGCTGGAGACCAAATACTTCCAAGAGTTCCCGGAAACACTCCCCTCCGAAGTCACCACGGCGCTCCACCTCATGCCCGTGCGCGACGCCATACGCAACATGCACTTTCCGCAGAACACGCGCGACCTCCAGGCGGCACGCGAGCGTTTCAAGTTCGAAGAACTTTTCTACATAGAGCTCAACATCCTGCGTTACGCGCGCCGGCGCAGCGCCTCGATACGCGGGCACGTCTTCGGCCGGATAGGCCACTATTTCAACACCTTCTACAACAATGTCCTACCCTTCCCGCTTACGGAAGCGCAAAAGCGCGTGCTCCGCGAGATACGCGGCGACATGCGCCACGGACGACAGATGAACCGCCTGCTCCAGGGCGACGTGGGCTGCGGCAAGACACTCGTGGCATTCATGGCCATGCTCATGGCGCTCGACAACGGCTATCAGGCCGCCATCATGGCACCCACCGAAATCCTGGCGCAACAGCACTACGAGACGCTCAGCGCGTGGTGCGCACCGCTGGGGATAAAGTGCGCGCGCCTTACCGGAAGCACGCGCACCAAGCCTCGCCGTGACATCGACGCCGCCCTGCGCGACGGCTCGCTGCAAATCCTCGTGGGCACACATGCGCTGCTCGAGGAGAAGGTGGTTTTCGCCAACCTCGGCATAGCCATCATCGACGAACAACACCGCTTCGGGGTGGCTCAGCGTGCCAAGATGTGGAACAAGGGCGAGACACCGCCCCACGTCCTCGTTATGACTGCCACCCCGATTCCGCGAACGCTGGCAATGACCGTCTACGGCGACCTCGAAGTCTCCGTGATAGACGAGCTTCCGCCCGGACGCAAACCGGTGGAGACATGGCTCCGCTACGACGAAAACCGAGGCGAAGTGGACCGCCTAATAGCTTCGCAGCTCCGACAGGGACGGCAAATATATATGGTGTATCCCCTCGTGCACCAGAACGACAAACTCAACCTCAAGAGCCTTGAAAAAGACCTCGAATACGTGCGCGAAAAGTACCCTCATTACAAAGTGGTATGCGTGCACGGTCAGCTCAAAGCCGCCGAGAAGGATTACCAGATGCAACAGTTCGTCAGCGGCGAGGCGCAGATCATGGTCGCCACCACAGTGATAGAGGTTGGAGTCAACGTCCCCAACGCCTCGGTCATGGTAATAGAGAACGCCGAGCGCTTCGGTCTCTCGCAGCTCCACCAGCTGCGGGGACGCGTGGGACGCGGCGCCGACCGCAGTTTCTGCGTGCTCATGTCCAAATACAAAATAGCGGCCGAGACGCGCAAACGGCTAACGGTGATGACGCAGACCACCGACGGATTCCTGGTTTCGGAAGCGGACATGCAGATGCGCGGTCCCGGCGACATGGAGGGCACCATGCAGAGCGGCCTCCCCTTCAAGCTGCAAGTGGCCAACCTCGCCCGCGACGGCCAGATACTGACCCGTGCCCGTCAGGAAGCCGAAGCCATCCTCGCCGCCAATCCGCAACTCGTAGCCGCCGAGCCAGCAGCCGATGCCACACCCGACAGTCAGCCCGACCCCGCCTACCGCCTTTCCGAAGAGGGCCTCGCCACGCTGCACCGCGAAATGCGCCTACGCTTCGACGGGCAGACCGACTGGTCGCAAATCTCCTGACACCCCGATGCCGCTACACTAAACCTCACATAACAGGGGTAGTTTAAATTTTTTATCACAATTATTTGGTCATTACGATTTTTTAATGTAATTTTGTGATTAGGATAAACTTCTTTCCGGAATTAACATCCCATTACACAATCTTAATCAAATTTTTATGAAACAGAACCTTAAACTTTTAGCATCGGGAGTTTTGTTCATATCCGCATTACCGGCCGTGGCCACAGGCCCGCAACTGGTATTCGCCGGCACTGAGCAGACCAGGATATTCTCCTTGGCCGATGTGAGCCGGGTGACCTTCGGAGAATCCGGCCTCATCGTAACTGCCGGTACCTCGGAAGAGTTCCCGTACAGCTCTTTTCAGAGACTGGTATTCGACTATGACGGAACCTACACCGAACCCACCTCCATTGAACAGGTAACAGCCGTAGAAACAGGTAAATTCATTTACGACTTTCAAGCGGCAACCATCGCGTTCACCGGGTTTGAAACGCGTCCTACCGCCGTGGAAATCTACTCTGCCACCGGAGCGCGTATCCTCTCTGTGCCTCAATATCGCGAAGGCACAATCGACATCTCCGGCCTGACGCCGGGCGTTTACATCGTCAGAACTAATGTTTCATCAGCAAAATTCATCAAAAAATGAGAACACATATCCTTACCTCCATATTCGCACTGACCCTCGCCTCCTCCGTGGCATTCGCACAGACACCTCCCCCGAATCCCACCCGGATGACCCTCCACTACAAGAGCGGCGAAGTCAAGACCTTCGACCTTACTGAACTTGACTACATGGAGTTTGACAACGGCGGCGAGACTCCCGTTGACCCTCCCGTCACCGGCGAACCTAAAGTAGGCGACTACTTCTACAGCGACGGTACATGGAGCGACGGGGGCCTCGTAAGCATCGACGCCAACGGCTGCAACGCCGTCTGGGCTGCAACCAAACCCGCTCCCATCGAAGGTAAGACAGTTATCGGAATCGTCTTCCAGACCAATCCCGACCGTATCGCCGAAGCCGACCGCCAGGCAGGTTACACCCACGGCTACGTCATAGCCTGCAAGAACATCCAGGACCCCAACAAGACTAACTTCGCGCAATACCCGGAAACCGTATGGTTCACTTCCGGGAAAACTTGGGTAACCTCCGATGCCAACAAGGTTTCAAAATTAGCGAAAAGCTGCTACGAAAACCTCAGCGGACGCGAAGAAACGCAAAAAATGTTCGAGAAAAATGATGCCCGATACTATTCCGAAGATATCCCGATGTTCTATTACGGCACCACGGCCTATCCCGTTGCCGCTCCCGAAAACACCAGCGGATGGTTCATTCCGTCGGTCGGTCAGATGTGGGACTGCGTGGCCAACTTCTGCAGCGGCGAAGTGGCCCAATATCTCGACACGCAGAAAGACCAGACAATAGACTTCACGTACTACGTCAAACATGAGGGCACTGTGGACGTTCCATTCGACAAGTTCATGAGCGTATTCTCGCTCGTTCCCGAAGCCGACAAGGATGAAATCACTATTCCCGACGGCTCGGAGGCAAACAAAAAATATATCGCATTCGGCACCTCCACGCGCTATGACGAAGAATCTCGCGTAATAATCAATCTCGGCATGGAGGGATACAAATATATGGAAGGAATGGCCGAATGGTTCGACGGCGAAGCACATGCCCGCCCCATCCTCGCCTTCTGACGACTTTACTCATTTTTCATCATAAGTAAATGGTCAGATTAAACACATATCAGAAACTTGGCATTTTTGAGCGATTTCATCGAGTTGAAGAAGGAGCGATGCGGGCATCGCGAC